>Ga0209215_1000106_pt1 | contig 37696 bp, 40 predicted proteins | sample TexAe_OM2H0_M2_FD_187938 | JGI IMG/M metagenome (GOLD analysis project Ga0209215, IMG submission 187938) | Forest soil microbial communities from Davy Crockett National Forest, Groveton, Texas, USA - Texas A ecozone_OM2H0_M2 (SPAdes) (version 2) | ecosystem: Environmental > Terrestrial > Soil >... | reverse complement strand
GTGTAATCTGTGGATAGGCATTCTTGACCCCCTCCGGATGCATTCGCATAATGGCCTACCCGGCATCTCGCGGATGTGGCGGAACTGGCAGACGCGCAGGTCTCAGAAGCCTGTGATGGTGACATCGTGGAGGTTCAAGTCCTCTCATCCGCACCAAATAGTCGCACTAAATACAACAATCCACAGGTCCCAGGCATCCTGTGGATGTTTTTTTGTCAAAAAATATTTGTCACGGATTTTCGGAGGCTGGTGTTTTGGTAGTAGAGGTCCAGTTCCGAAAGGGGAGTATTAATGAACGTCGATCAAGCAGCTTTGCTGGAAACCGACAACGACCGACACACCGGTGTTGCTCAACTTTCTGACAGAGCAGTGCGTTTGAAACTCGCCGAGCGACCGGATCGCGACCGCATTCAAAGGGTCGTCGATTTGGCCGACGCCCTGCTGTCAGAAGCAGAAACACTGGCTCGTGACAAGGCTTTCACTGAGGAAGCAACCAGACTCAAACCGTTGGATATTGTCGGTGGAATTAGTTTCTATGACGAGGTGCAACGGTTCGAGACTCACCTGATCAAGATGGCGCTGACTGAAACCGGAGGTAATCAGGCGAAGGCAGCGAGACTTCTTGGCATTAAAGCAACAACCCTGAACTCCAAAATTAAACTCTTCAAAATTGACGTAGGCTAGACTCCCCAGTCAGCGCAATTAAACTACGAGTAATACAGGAGCAGGAACAGCGGTCAGGAGCAGGTTGTTTGTTTTACCTGCCTCTGCACACTGTTCCTGCTTCTTAGTTCACCGCTTCTGACCCGCCAAGGAGTTCCGCCTCGCCAACATCTGAGATTATCAATCCCTGTTCGTGAAAAAGATTCGAATCGATCAGAGTCTGAACGATGTAACGTCCCGGCTTCGCAAAAGTCACATTCACGAAGAAACTGATGTTGTCGGCGAAGCCACCTGACGCGATCTCAAACCTTGTGGGCTGAGAAACAACAATAGGTTGCTGTCGATCGGGCGTGAGGATGCGCACTTCGGACAGATAACTGCCCTGCCCCTGCCAGTGATTCACCACCGCAAACTTGATCAGAGAAATTGGTAACTGCTGCACCATGATATTTTGAAACACACCCATAAACGACAGCTTATTACCGGCTTCCAGCCGCACATCGTCGCAAAAGAGTGTGTAGAGTAATTGCAGTTTCTTATCGGTCGGCTCTGTACTCATCCTGTTAATCCTGAAACATTCTTGTCAATCATGTCTAACCTCACTCCAACATCTCTCTAAACGCGTCTTCATCTATAACCGTCACACCCAGAGACTGCGCTTTATCAAGCTTCGAGCCCGCCGCTTCACCTGCAACCACGTAATCAGTCTTCTTGCTCACAGATGAATTAACTCTGCCGCCTCTCGCTTCAATCAACGCCCGCGCTTCATCACGAGTGAAACCCGTGAGCGTTCCGGTAAGCACAAACTGTTTCCCAGCGAAACGCTCATCAACCTCGCCACTGCCTTTGCGTTCGGCTTCGGTTCTTACTCCCGCCGCTCGCAGCCTATCACAAAGCGCGCGATTCCCTTCATCGTCAAACCAGTCGCGCACGCTCTCGGCCACTGTTAGTCCAATTTCAGGTATCGCATCCAACTCCTCCACTGAAGCTTCGGTCAGCTTTTCGAGTGATCCGAGCTCATGAGCCAGAATGCCTCCAGTTCGTTCACCAACATGCCGGATTCCCAACGCGTAAATCAGATTAGACAGATCTCGTGATTTGCTGGCTTCAATCTGCGTGAGCAGATTCGTTGCAGACTTCTTCGCCATGCGCGGCAAACTTGCAACCTGTTCGAGAGTTAAGGAATAAAGATCGCCGACGTCTTTTACAAGACCCGCAGCCACTAACTGCTCAGCAAGGACCTCACCCAAACCCTCGATTCGCATCGCCCGTCGCGAGGCAAAGTGCAATAGCCTGCCCATTAGTTGAGCAGTGCAATCAGCCGCGACACAACGCGCTACGACTTCGCCTTCCGGACGCGAGATCAAACCACCACATACCGGACAATTCTTCGGCGGCTTGAACGCTCGTTCCTCTCCAGTGCGTTTTGCCGTCACAACGCTGAGCACTTTGGGAATGATCTCTCCGCTCTTCTCGATCATTACCCAGTCGCCAATCTTCAATCCAAGGCGATTGATCTCGTCTTCGTTGTGCAACGTCGCGCGAGATACAGTCGTACCGGCGAGAAACACTGGCTCCAAAAGCGCGACGGGTGTGATCGCACCGGTCCGTCCCACCGAAACAAAGATATCGAGAACTTTAGTTGACGCCTGCCGTGCGGGATATTTATACGCGATGGCCCAACGGGGCGCTTTTTGTGTAGCGCCGAACTCGTCCTGCAAGGCTGTCGAGTTGACCTTTACCACAAGACCATCGATTTCGTAACCGAGGTCATCTCGAAGCGCTTCCTGTTCGTTCGCGAAATCGATCACTTCGTCGATCGTCTCGCATTTCTTACGATTCTTGTTGACGCGAAAACCGGCCCGTTCGAGCCAGTCGAGTGCTTCCCAGTGCGTAGCGAATGGTTTGCGACCATTTACGAGCAGATCGTAGGCAAACATGTCGAGCTTGCGACGCGCCACCAACCGGGAATCGAGTTGCCGGATGGCACCGGCAGCAGCATTGCGTGGATTCTGGAAGCGCGGCTCGCCCTGCTCTTCACGTTCGGCGTTTGTTCGTTCAAAAACGGCGCGCGAAATAAACACTTCGCCGCGCACTTCAAGATTGGAATCGATACTCTTCTTCTGAGACTTAAGACGCAGAGGCACGCTGCGAATCGTGCGAGCATTCTGTGTGACGTCTTCACCGATGCGTCCATCGCCACGCGTCACGCCACGCATCAGCAGACCCGCGTCATACTGCAACGACAACGAAAGGCCATCGATTTTGAGCTCGGCGACGTACTCAAGTTTGCGACCTTCAGCGAGACGGCGGCAGCGTTCGTCAAAGGCGCGCAACTCGTCGATGTTGTAGCTATTGTCGAGCGAGAGCATCTGGCGAGTATGAACGACTTCGGGAAAACCTTCTGCGGGTCGACCGCCAACTCGCTGTGTGGGACTGTCAGGTGTGACTAGTTCGGGATGTGCCTCTTCGAGCTTTTGAAGCCGCTCGAGTAATTCATCGTATTCACGATCGGAGATTTCCGGAGCGTTTTCGACGTAATACATTTCGTCGTGATGCCGGATCTCATCTCTTAATTTTTCGATATTGCGTGCGATTGCCTTGGCGGCCAAACGTCGACTCCTTCATTTCAACTTCGGCAATGGCGCCGTCGGTCTGGTGTCCTCACGTGAACCTTCCGGCTTTGATCTGGCAGCACCAAGTTTGTGAATAACGCGCCCGATCAGTTTGATTGTCTTCAGAAAATCCTCAATGCGAATATTCTCATTTGGTCCGTGAGGATTTGAGCCTGCATAGCCCGTTCCAAAGGACGCTACCGGCGTCGGCGGATCTGAAACGCCGCAAACAGCCCCGACTGGTCCACTCGAAGGATCCATCGGATAGATCACCGGCGGTTTTCCATGAACTTCCGTTGTCGCTTCGATCACAGCTCGCGCAACCGGTGACCTTGCGGACGACTTCGCGAGAGGAGCACTACCGAGCTCGATGATCTCGATGTCCTTAAAACCGCGCACGTCCAGATGTGCACGCAATAATTGCACGACAATCTGCGCGGTCAAATCAGGCACCAGCCGGAAATCAAGCCGCGCCATTGCAGTGCTTGGCAGAACAGTCTTTGCGCCGGCATCGGTGTGCCCGGTGTGAATACCACAGATCGTGCAGGTTGGACCAAAAATGTGTTCCTTGACGAGCGTGTGTCCCTTCATGGCCCGGACCCAACCACTGATCCGAAACTCACGCTTCAATCCAACCTCGTCCAGTTCGATCGCTTTCAATACTTCCGAATCTTCATCGCTGATCGGAGCGATATGCGACGAGAACCCATCGATTGTGATCACGCCTTTCGGTGAAGTGATTGTGGCCAGCGCTTGTACGAGACGCCAGGCCGGATTAGGAACAATCGCGCCCCACTTCGAATGTAAATCTGAGCGGGCGCCGAAGGCGCGAAGTTCAAGAAACGTGATGCCTTTGAAACCAAGACTCACGACCGGATTCTCTTTCGTGTCGCTGGAGCCTTCGTCCCACAAACAGCCATTTGCCTGCAACAACTCCGCATTCTCAGTCGTGAATCGATACAAGCTCGGGCTGCCGAGACCATCTTCGCCCTCTATCAAGAAGCGCAAGGTCACCGGAAGTTTTCCGAACGTCTTTTGATAAGCCTCGACGGCGGCCAAACGCGCCACCAGATCGCCTTTGCTATTTGCTGCGCCACGGGCGTACAGCTTGCCGTCTTCGATCGCGGAAGCGAATGGACCGGAAGACCATTCAGTCAGGTGTCCCACTGGCTGGACATCATAGTGGCCATAGACAACAAAGGTCTTTGGACCACCACCACACTCGCCGTAGATAATTGGATATCCCGAGCCAACGCGAAACGTGCGCGTGCCAATGCCAATACGCTGCATCGACTGTTCGACTGTTTCGGCAATCGCGCGCATGCCGGTGCCGCGCGCGGCTACCGACGGCATGCGACAAAGATTCTGCAAGCGCTCCGTAAAGCTGCGTGCGTGCCGATCCACATAACGGTCAAACTTCGTAAAGCTCATGAGAGGAGGCACACCACCATCTTGTTCATCTTGTATTCTATCCTGTTAATCCTGTCCTATTGCGGATCAAACAGCAGGTACTTCGACTCCTTTTCGCCACGCTCGAATCCCGCACAAACGAGCTGTTGCGCAAAGGCACTTTGGAACTCATCTCTCACGCGCGTCTGGACATCTCGCGCACGTTTCGGATCCTGTTTCACCAACGCCGGCCATTCCGCAGGTATTGCCACGGTTGCAACTTGTTTCCCGGAAAACGCAACTGCTTCGCCTTTGGCAAGCACACTTACTCTTTCAGAGTCCAGGTTCCACGTTGCAATCAGCCGGTCGCTCGGGAGTCCTACTTTCTCAGTCAACGAAGCATCGGCGTTGTAATCAATCCCGTAAAAATTTCCCGCGTAAGTCTCAACTATTGCGCCAAGTCGATTGAGATTGAAGTGTGCGTTGCGCGCCATCATGGGATCCCATGTCCACTTGATTAGCCTTCGCCCTTCCCTCATAGCACGTTCTCGCTGCGCCCATTTTAAACGCACTCCGACACCCTTGTTTTGATAATCCTTCGCTACTGCCATCATGTGCGAATAACCAAAGATCTCGTTATCAGCGCGCACCGCTGCCAGGTGATGAACAAAACCAACCATGCGATCGGCGACAAAAGCGCCAAGGGTCCAACCACCAGCCTGGCGGGAAACGATCAAATGACGGCGAGGTGAGAGTTCAAGATCAGGAAGGCCGAATGCTTCACGCTGCAACGCAACACAACCATCAAACTCCTCGATGGTTGTGCACTCCCGAATTGTCGTCTCTTCCATCCGTAAACATTATCCCTTCAATGGACGTGCCGGAATTTGAATAGTTGCTTGCAGACCATGTGGAACGAGATTCTCCAGAGTCACTCTTCCGTCAAGTAACTCAAGTAGTTTGCGACCGATAATAATGCCAAGCTCATTGATGTTCGGCTCGCGACTGGGCGTGCCGTGTTCAGGATCGAAAACGCTCGCCAGATCAGCGCGCGACTCACCGTTATCAATCACTCTGATTGACAAAAGCCCGTGCTCATCGATATCGACCGAAACTTTAACCGATTCGCCCGCGGGACTGCGACTCACGGCCCAGGCGATGAAGTTAAAGAGAGTTTGGCGCAACTTTCCCTGATCGGTAACAATCGTTGTGATCTCAGGCGCGATTTCGTAGTCGATCTTTACCTGTTGCTTCTGGGCCATGCGTGCCGCCGCCGCACACGATTCGCGCAACACTTCGCGCAGCGAAAACTCCTGGACAAAAACTTCCGTCTGGCCCGCTTCAATGCGCGACAGATCAACGAGCTGATTCAAACTCGCCTGGAGTTGAAAACCCGAGTCCTGAACTTTCTGACAAAACCGTCGCTGTGTCTCGGTGAGTTCTTCCTGATCGAGCAATATCTCGCTGAATCCGAGTATGGATGTCAAAGGAGTGCGTAACTCATGTGACATCCGCGCCAGAAACAACGAGCGATAGTGAGATACACGCCGCAACTCGCGATTTGCTTCTTCGAGTTCGGCAGTGCGCTTCCTTAACTCATCGATCAACAGTTCTTCGCGCTGTTTTGGATCCTGTTCCGTAGCTGCGCCAGCCGCCGCACCATTCGGCGTCGCAACTATTTCGCTGTCGACACTTTCGCGTGCTCTGTCACTCATATAGATCTCACCTGCTTGAAGTTTCGGCAACTGGGGGTCGATCAGAGTGTTAATGTGGTAATCAATATAGATTCGCCCCACGCCACTGTCAAAGTTTGATTGCCACACAAATACACCAAAACCATAAGATAATTGCCCGGAATCACTTTGTGCTTTTTGTGCTTTTTTGTGGCTTTATGATTAAGTATGTCGCGGAATGAACGGTCAACTCAGCGAGCATCCGGCGGCGGAGCTCATTCGTGAAATCACCTCGAAGTCCCTGAGCGGGAGGTTGCGTCTCGAGCAGGAGCACGTGAAGGTCGTAGCTTACTTTGAAAACGGGCGTTTTCTCTACGCCGCTTCAAACCTGCGCACATTGCGGCTCCGTGAATACCTGCGAAAAAGTGAGCTGGTTGCAGAAACGGATCTGGCTCAGTTTAACGAGCGAGTTTCGGATGCCGATCTGTTGAAGGCTTTATGTTCGCAACGACTGATCACCGTCGCGGCCGCCGAACAGATACAGGCACGACAAGTCGCGGACGTTCTGCGACTAACATTGGTCTGGACGGAAGGGTCGTGGGACTTCGAATCGCGCTCGCGGCTCGAAGAACAGTTTAATCTCAAGATTGATCTCAGTTCTTTGCTGCTCGAAGCGGCCCGCCGTTTATCAGTCGACTTTGTGACTACTCGGTTTCGTAACCCCGCGGAGACGTTTAGTCCTCTCGAAGAGGGTTTCATCAATGCGAACCTGCTGCCAGCCGAAGTTTATGTTCTCTCACGTCTCGACAGACCGACGACGCTACGCGAGCTCAGCGCAATCAGCGGCCTTGGCGAGGATGAAACATCGCAAATGGTTTATGCACTCGCACTCGCCGGCGTGATCAAGCGCGAGCACTGGAAGCCGGCATTTCGTGGTGACCAACCGGTTCCTGCACCTGCGGCACAACCAGTTAAACCGGCGGCCCTGCCGGCGCGCGAGTCTGAGCCACCGAAAGAGACTGACCCGCACGAAGTCGAGAATTTTCTTGCGAGGTTAAGTACTTCACAGACACATTACGACGTGTTGGATGTCGGCCGTGAAGTGTCGGCGACAGAATTGAAAGCGGTTTATTACCAACTTGCGCGGCGTTTCCACCCCGATCGTTTTCGCAAAGCCGACGCGGGGTTGGTGTCGCGCATCGAATCGGCGTTCGCGCGGATCACACAGGCTTACGACACGCTGCGCAACGATCGTCTTCGTTCAACCTACAACGCAAAACTCGAAGCACGTAAGAGGGCAGAACAGTTGGCCGATTCAACACCAAAGCCTGCGACTCCCACTCCGGAACCTGAGCAGCCGGTCGCTGAGAGTGTTGTGACGCCCGCGATGTCCGCTGCCGAACGCGCGGTGGGACAGTTTAAAGAGGGACTTGCGGCGCTCGAACTGGGCCAACGGAAAGTAGCACTCGGACTCTTCGCTTCTGCCGCCAACGCCGTGCCCAGAGAGGCGCGTTACCGAGCGTTTTATGGCCAAATGCTAGCCGGAAATGAAAACACCCGACGCGCGGCTGAGACGGAATTACTGGCAGCAATAAAACTCGATCCGAAGAATGCTGAATATCGGGTGATCCTGGCTGAGCTATACCGAGATCTCGGGCTCAAGTTGCGGGCGAAAGGCGAAGCTGAGCGCGCCGTTGCGGCGGATCCAAATAGCCGCAAGGCTCGCGAGCTGCTGCGCAGTTTGACAAGTTAGCCACAAAGAGGCAAAAAGCACATAAGTACTTTTGCCTGGATAATCTGATTATGGTTGCAACCCAAACAATAGATCTAATTGACAGCGCAGCCGCTGAGGCTTTCATACAGCTCGCGAAGACAACCGATAAATTTGAGCGCTATGAAAACCCGCACGCGCAACGCGTTGCTGTCATTGCGGATGAAATTGCGCAACAGTTTCATTTGGCGCGTCATGACCGCGGGTCGTTGTATGCAGCGGCGTTGTTGCACGACCTTGGCGAAGTAGCGATGGAGCGTGATTACATCCAGGCCAGCGGACCTCTCTCAAACGACGAACGACTTGATCTTTCGCGTCATCCGGTCATTGGAGAGCGCGAGGCGTCGCGAGTCGGAGCCGACCGCGCCGCGCAACTGCTGGTACGCTGGCATCATGAGTGGTGGAATGGCGCAGGATATCCGGACGCTTTGCGGCGTGAGGAGATCCCTCTCACGGCGAGAATTCTGCGGCTCGCTGATTCGTATGCAGCACTCACCGATGCACGACCATTTCGCCGCGCACTGACTGAGGAGGTTGCGAGATGCGAACTCATGGACCGCGCGGGGATCGAGTTTGATCCGTCAGTAGTTAAGGTCTTCCTTGCGCTCGACGCATTTCCTGAGCTCGAGTCGTTTGCAAAGATTGAAATGGATGAGTTGGTTGACGAGGCGCCGGCTGCTGATACAGGTCGTGGTTGGGATCTGTTCTCCTCGTTTTCGAAATAGCTGCTATGCAATTCCCAAACGGTTGGCTTGGTTTTGAATTAGGCGTTCTCAGGCGACTGAAGTTCACTTCGGTGGCTTTGCCGTTTACTGGTGAGCCGGAGATGTGTGTTCATTTGAAGTCGTGGAAGGTTCGGGTCGCAGCCAACGACCCCATGCTGTGGTCGTATACAAAAGCGGTGGCGCTCGTCGAAAACAACACCGAACAACTCAACGAAGAAGATTTCAACACGCTGCTCGACGATGCGTATGTGCCTCGCGAAAAGATTGGGAACGCCGCGTTACTCAAATGGTTCAACGAAACCGACGCCTGGTGGTTTGACAACCTGCGCTATAACGCGGAACAACTCGAACCTTACAAGCGTGCAGTTGCATTAACCGCTGGAATGATGACGGGCGATTACGTCCTCTCATTCAACGAACAGACACGCAGCTTGCGACAGCCCTTCGCCCTCCCGGACGTATTTCGGCGCATGCTCGACTGTTTGCCGGAGCCGCTCGACAATTCCCTTCGTAATCTGAGCACCAATCAGGACGTGCGGAATTTCGTCGCCGAACGCCATCACACGGATCTCTTGTTCTTGAGACTACCGATTCCGGTGACTCAGACGACGACGTTCAAGGATCCAATCGTCACCTGGCGAGAAGAGTGGCTACGTGGTGACGACGAGTTCTGGCTTCACCTGGACAGAGAACGTGGCGCACGGCTCGGTTCGCGGGTGCAAAGCAAACAACAATACCTCGGATTTGTCGAAGACTTACTGCGCACGGCATCTCACATTCCCGCCTGGGCCATCGCGCACACTGAGAATGGTTTCATCTCTAACGACGAACTGGTTGAGAAGGTTGGTCGAGTGAGAAAAGTCAGTTCGATCTACACGAAAGATTTTTCGGACATGTTAGGTGTGCGGGCGTCGCTGATAGTCGCGACGAGTTAGCCGCGGATTTACACGGATTGGTTACGAAATCGGTCTTAGGCTTCAGAGACGAACTTGTAACCGACGCCGCGGACTGTCAGCAGATGTCGCGGATGTGACGGTTCGACTTCGATGTATTTCCTTAGACGCACGATAAAGTTGTCGATAGCTCTCGTGTCGGTGTCTTCCCGCAGGCCCCAGACGTCCTCGAGAATGGAGCTGCGCGAGACGATCTTTCCATCGTGATTGATCAGGTAACGCAGCAAGTCGGCTTCCATGAGTGTCAGGTGAACGATCTGCTCGCCTGAGCGAAGCTCGAGGGCTTCAAAGTCGAGCGTCTTGCCTCCGAAATCGAAGATCTTCGCGGCGTCGTTCTGCGACACTCGGCTGCGATCTCTGTGGAACCACTCGCGACGTCGCAACAAAGCATTGATTCGCGCCAGCAACACCGAGAGATCAAACGGCTTCGGAAGATAATCATCAGCGCCCGCTTCAAATCCCCGCAAAACGTCCTGCGCATCTCCGCGTGCCGTCAGCATAAGAATCGGAATGAACTGTCCGTGCGAGCGCAGGTTCGAAGCGAGTGAAAAACCGTCCATGCCTGGTAACATTACGTCCAGCACAACAACGTCGAAGTCCTTCCGATCGTCGCTCAACAGCAAGAGCGCTTCCTCAGCCGTACCCACGGTTTCGACGTTAAACCCCTCTGCCTTCAGGTTGTAGCTCAAGCCATTGGCGAGATGTTTTTCGTCCTCGACGATCAGCACTGAACTCATATGTCCAACACCCTTGGCAAAAGAACAGTGAAAGTACTTCCGTGTCCGAGCCCACCACTCTCTGCAAACACGCGACCGCCATGTTTGGTAATCACTGAATGAACAATAAAAAGGCCCAACCCCGTGCCTTTCACTCGCGCCATAAAGCGGCCCGGTACGCGGTAAAAACGTTTGAAGATACGCTTTAACTGCGCACTCGGAATACCAATACCCGTGTCAGTTACACGTACGGCAACTCGCTTGTCGTCGAGCGCCGACACTGATACCGAAACCTGCACCTCTTCGTCTGAATACTTCACCGCATTATCCAGAAGATTTGAAAACGCAGCTCTTAACTCGTCAATATCGCCCGAGACCTTTGCTGAGCGTGCTTCGGGCGACTCACTGTAGATCAAAGCAGCTTCATTGAGCCCGTAACGCACGCGTGTGAGTTCGAGGCATTCCTGGACCATCTCGCTGACATTGATCACCGAAGTAGTAATGCGTCGACGTTTGAGACCCGTTCGACCGGCACGCAGCACTTGTTCGACCGTAAGCAGCAGCCGGTCGCTATCCGCAAGCATGATGTTGTAAAACTCGCGGCGCTGTTCTTCGTCAACATCGCGAGTCTTCAGAGTTTCGAGATACAGACGAATCGAAGCAATCGGCGTCTTCAGTTCATGTGTGACGGCGTTGATGAAAGCGTCGTGTTGTTCGTTTCGTCTTATCTCGCGGATGAGAAACGTTGTATTGAGAACCACGCCAAAGATTAGCACTACGAAAAAGATTATTCCCAGGATCAGCAACACCACTTCCGTTGCATTGAGAATAATCCAGCCGACATTCAGCGCAATCGCCAGCGCCACCAGGCAGATGCCCAGCGTGATGAAGAACGCGACTGATTTACGACGGCGAGCTCTGACGCGCATGGTCCTGATTCTATCAATCCGTGGCGACTTGTGTGTATCTGTGGCCGGAGACCTTCTTTGGCAGACGCACTCTTTGCGTAACAAAGAGCACCAGCCACAGTATTCCGGCGGTACCTGAAAGCAAACCGGAAATAACAGTCAATGCTCGCACAGAAATTGTGTGTAACGACCAGCCTGCCACCGCGGTCGAGAAGGCCCAGATCATCATTTCACCGGCACGATCGCTGGTCGAAACTCTACCGCGCAAGTGATCGGGCACCAAACGCATCAGCAGGGTTTCCTGAACTGCAAACTCAGCACCCAGCAATATGCGCGAGATGCACAACATCACACACGACCACACGAGCGTCGACATCACGCCTGACAATGCATAAAACACACCCTGGACGAACAAACTCCAACCGATGAATGCGACTGTGCGCTTTCTCAGTTCAAAGAATGCGCCGACGCGACGCGCGATCATCATGCCGATGAACAGACCAAACCCGCCGGCAAAATAAAACGCGGCGACGGCAGAGTCTGGCCTGATACCACTCTGTTCGGCAAAGACTATTGCGCCGAGCCGCTCGGCGATCAGATTCATCGCTCCGCCACCAGTGGCCCACAAAATGTTGATTCCGAGAATCGTAGCTACCGGTGCGTGCGTCACGATGTAGGTCCAACCTTCACGCATATCAGACCAGTAGCCGCGATAAAGACTCCTGGGCTCTTTTTTACTGCCATCGCGAGAACTGCTACGTGTCTCTTCGTCAGACAGGAGCCAAACGGAATAAGCCGACGCAAAAAACGAAAGCGCGTTGATGATAAACGCTGCGTGGTAACCAACGTGTGCAGCAGTCCAACCGCCCAGCGCCGCGCCGATTGACATCAGCAGAAACCGAGATGAAAACATCAACGCATTGCCCGCAAGTAAATCGCGTTCGCCCGTTATGTTTGGAACGGCTGCGTTCTTGGCCGCTTCAAAAAACGCCCCGAAAAACGAGAGCAATGCCGTGCAAAGATACGCTAGCCACAGATCCTCAGGTCGACGCACCAGGAGAAAGCCAAGTGCGACAACAACGCGCAGCAGATCCGTTGCGATCATGACGGTCCGTCGCGACCAGCGATCGACGAAGGCGCCTGCGAGTGGCGCAAAAAGCGTGAACGGAACGAGACGGGAAATCAGCAGGATCGTGGTCACTTCGGGCGCCGCATGAGAGACAACACGCACCAATCCGAGCGCGGCAATGAAGTTGAACCAGTTGCCAAGCTCTGAGATAACCTGCCCGATCCACAATCGCCGGAAAGAGCGATTGCGTCGCAGCAGTTGGGTATAAGTGAGAGAGTCGATCATAGTTATTGCCGATTGCCGATTGCCGATTGTAATTTGCCGAGTGCCGTTGCCTGTTTTCAAATTGGCAATTGGCAATCGGCAATCGGCAATGAAAAAGCCGCCCATTTCAATCAGGCGGCTCGCGATCTGCATCGTTCTCTTCGAACGTCATCCTCCTACAAATCGCGGCGGCCTTTTTTCAAGAAATGCCGAGACGCCTTCAACAAAATCCTTAGTCCTACCTGATTCAATCTGCGTCCGGCGCTCTAGATCCAATTGCGTGCGCATGTCGTTTGTGGCGCTCTGCTCAAGCAGCATCTTGATCTCACCGATAGCAGCAGTCGGCGCCTGGGCCAGTTTTTCTGCCATTGCCATCACTGTGCTCATTAATTCGCCGTCAGGTGACACTGAATTAATCATCCCCATTTCCGCGGCGGCCTGCGCACTGACCAGTTCGCCCGTAAATAACAGCTCCGTTGCTCGTTTCCATCCTACGAGTCGCGGCAGCATAAAAGTTCCACCGCAGTCAGGGGTCAAGCCAATTTTAATAAAAGCCTGATTGAACCTTGCACTTTCCGCCGCGATCACCAGGTCACAAGCCAGTGCAAGATTGCAGCCTCCTCCCGACGCAACCCCATTGACCGCAGCGATAAAAGGCACTGGAGTCTGTCGAATCATGAGAATTGCTTCATTCAGAAGTCTCAAAGGTTCATCGAAGAAAGCCTCGACGCGCCCGTCTGTCTTTGCGATCTCCTGCATTTCGCGAAGATCACCGCCCGCCGAGAAAGCTCTGCCCGCACCGGTGAGTACGATTACTCGCGCGCCTCGCTCGCGCGCCTCGGATACGGCCGCCTTAAAGTCGCGTGCGACCTGCACGTTAAGAGCGTTTAGACGGTCCGGTCGGTTCAAGGTCAACACCGCGACCGCACCCTGCATCTCGAGTTGTATCGTTTCGTAACTCATTCAGCTCGTGGTCAGGTTTATTTAGAGCGTTGTTCTCCGTTACTCGCGTAAACCTTCCAGCGCGTCGGGAAAATACTCTATTTGTCGTTAGGGGTCTATGCCCGAAGCTAGCTCTTCACAACGCGACCTGAGTTTCAGGTTCGCTGTTGCGCACGACTTGCGCTAAAACAATCGCTGCATAAGACCGGCCTGCCCGTCGAAGGCTTGAACGGTACCGAATCGTTCTTGCCACATTGATCGCAGGTGATCTCAAACCTTTGACGTTCACCTCCTTGTGCTTTGGCGCCGCCGAAGTTTGCACGCCGTGCGTCGCGGCAGGGCTTACATCGCTTCGGGTGAGTTAAGTTACGTTCCCGGTAATACTCCTGTTCCCGTTCGGTAAACATGAACGGAGTGCTGCATTCCGAACACGTGATTTCAAGATCTGGCATCTTGGTTTCTCCACGAGAGCAAACACGAGGACGTTCACTCTCTTGCTCTTCGGAGCGCTGGCGTTGCGTTTCTTTCAACCACAGAGTTGTGGGGCGAAAGCGCTGTTTTTCTACAAACGCACGCCGAAAAGCTGGCGTCCCGACGGTTAAGTGGCCTGAGTGTACTCCAGCAATTCAGTCTATTCAATTTTTTTGTGAAAACTTTATACAAAACTGTGGCGGCAGATCGTCACAGGCAGCCTCTATTGTGGCGTGAACGCAACAGCCTCTAACAGGATTAGGCCTAAAAGCCCGTATTTTTGCGGGTATATCGATTGCTTCCTACTAAGTAAGATAATCAACGTTGGATAAGGATCCCGACATTTGATCAGACAAACCACGCTCGGCAGTGCCGTCGAAACTCACGGTGTAGGTTTGCACACTGCCGTTCCGGTCCACGTTCGTCTTCTGCCCGCCCCGCCTGACACGGGATACGTCTTTCGTCGCACCGACCTGGGTGGCTTCGAGATTCCTGCCACTGTCGAATCAGTAGCGCATTGCAGTTATGCAACGACCCTCATGCGCACGGGGGTGATGCTCTCGACAGTCGAACATCTACTTGCTGCACTGCGTGGTCTGAATGTCGACAATGCCTTTATTGAAGTCGACAATCTCGAGATTCCGATCATGGATGGTTCTGCGGAAGATTTCGCGCAGATCATCGAACGCGCCGGCATCGTCGAACAGCCGCTCGCCAGACGCGCGCTACTGGTGAGGGAGAAGGTTTCATATGAGCAGGGCAATCGCCGCATCAGCGTGGAACCTGCTGACACTTATCAAATCGAATGTTTGATTGACTTCACTCATCCGATGATTGGCGTTCAGAGTTTATCAGTGGAGTTGAGCAATGGCGCGTTCAGTAGGGATATTGCAGCAGCGCGCACGTTTGGTTTTACGAATGAGATTGAGGCACTGCGGCGCGCGAATCTGATCCGTGGTGGATCACTCGACAACGCGATTGTGCTCACGAAGGAAGGGATGTTGAACGAAACGGGACTACGATTTCGAGATGAGTTTGTGCGTCACAAGATTCTCGACATCATAGGCGACCTGGCATTGTTGGGAATGCCAATCCTCGGGAAGGTCGTTGCCGAACGCAGTGGTCACATCATGCACGCGGGATTGATGTCAAAGTTACTGCGCGTACGTTCCGCATGGGACATCGTTGACATGTGAACCGCAGATTGACGCGGATCCATGATCGGCGTTTATCTGCGTGAATCTGCGGCTAAAACTCATAACCCGCTCCTCACAATATCGTGCACCCTGATTAACCCCACACACCTTTGCTCACCATCAACGACCGGCAACACCGAAATCTGCGATGGCCGATCTTCCATCAGCCGCAACGCATCGAACGCGAGCAACTCAGGCGTCACCACCACAGGTCTGCGCGTCATGAAATCATCACTCGTCAACTTTGCCAACGACTCGTGACTCGTCTGTTCAATCGCCCTTCTCAAATCGCCATCGGTGATGATTCCAGCGAGCCGCCCATCCCCATCAACCACACACACGGCGCCCAATCCGCCCTTGCTTATCGCGCGCACTACATCAACCCACGATGAGCCGGTCGCTATCGTCGGATTATCACCCTCGCGGTGCATCAGATCAGCAACGCGCAACGTCAATCGCTTCCCTAACTGACCTGCCGGATGATTTACCGCAAAGTCATCCGTCGTCAGACCCTTCACCTTCATCACAGTCATCGCCAGGGCATCGCCGATCGCGAGCGCTACGGTTGTACTCGTCGTGGGCGCGAGATTTAAGGGACACGCCTCCTTATCGACAGACGCATCAAGGACTGCATCAGCACGTCGGGCAAGTGTCGAGTTAATATTCCCGACAATCGCCACAATCGCTACGCCACGATTCTTCAAATACGGCAGGGTCGCTACAATCTCATCAGTTTCGCCACTATTGCTCAAAACGATTACGACATCATCCTGTTGCACTATTCCGAGGCTGCCATGCAGCGCATCTGATGGGTGAAGGTAGAGCGCGGCGGTTCCCGTGCTGGTCATCGTGGCGGCGATTTTTTGACCAATAATTCCGGATTTGCCCACCCCCAGAATCACGACTTTGCCCCCGCAATTGGCCAGTAATTCGACGACGTGTCCGACCTGCTCGCTATCCAGCCGGGTGGCGGTTTGAGCGATGGCGTCCGATTCGATTCTCAGGAGTTGCTGGATGTCTGCAAGATGATCTTGGGTCATTGGCGCCTTTGATATACGACCCGCATAACATTTGGCAAGTCGGCTAATGGTAAGTTATAGTCCGGCATTCGTTCAGACATTGTTCAGACAGGATCGAGTTTGCTATGGGTCTGCTAAGCCTTCTTCCCAAAGAAGATCAATATTTTGATCTGTTCACACAGATGACGCTCTACATCTCTTCCGCAGCTCGCGAACTGAAGGAGATGCTGGCTGACAAGAATCACGACTACGCCGAGTATGCCCAGCGCATCAAGGGTCTCGAACACGCTTGCGACGAGCTTACACACAATATCTCGACCCGGCTAAACAAATCATTCATCACACCCTTTGATCGCGAGGACATCTACATGATGTCCACCGCGCTGGACGACATAGTGGATCTGATCGACGACGCTGCACGTGCGATCATCATCTTCGGCGTCAAGGAAATCCCTGAATACGCTCATGATTTTGCCGATGTGATCGAACGTATGGCTGAAGAGCTAAAGGCGATCGTTTCTACACTCCAGCGTCCCAAGAATGTAACTCAGCGGCTGGTAGAAATTCATCGCCTTGAGAACGAAGGTGACGATCTGTATCACGCCGCGATCGCGGAGCTCTTTCACGATCCACCTGACGCATTGACTGTTTTGAAGTGGAAAGAGGTTTACGAGAAACTCGAGGCCGCGGTCGATCGTTGCGAGAACGTGGCGAACATTATTGAGAGTGTGATTATTAAGCATACTTAGTAGCCACGCACATGACCGCAACCCTGGCCTTCGTCATCATTCTCGTCTTCCTGGCGCTTGTTTTCGACTACATCAACGGTTTTCATGATGCTGCGAATTCGATCGCTACAGTAGTTTCCACGCGCGTTCTTTCACCGGGTCTTGCTGTACTCTGGGCCGCCTTCTTCAACTTCATTGCGTTTGCAGTCTTTGGGACGAGGGTCGCTAAGTCGATCGGCGATGGCGTTCGCATGGATCTCATCAGTGCCGACTTGCGTCTTTATGTGTTGCTGGCGGCGCTGCTGGGCGCAATTGTCTGGAATCTCATCACGTGGTATCTCGGACTGCCAACGTCCAGTTCACACGCACTACTCGGTGGTTATGCGGGCGCCGGCATTGCTGCATACGGCGGCATCAGTGGATTGTTGAAAGCTGATGTTTGGTTTCGCACGCTAAAGTTTATCGTGTTGTCGCCGCTCATTGGCATGTTGCTGGGATTCACTTTGATGGTCCTGGTTTACTGGATCTTTCGTCGGTTCTCAGCGTCACGCGTCGACAAAATATTCAGGCGTGGTCAACTCTTCTCGGCGGCGGCGTTCTCGTTGGGCCACGGTGGCAACGACGCACAGAAGACGATGGGAATCATCACTGCCGTGCTCACCGCAGGTGGTGTTTGGGGAATGCAATATGGGCCGAATGGAACGCTGCCCACAATTCCGATTGAAGTGGTGCTGGCAGCACATGCTGCGATCGCGTTCGGCACGCTTTCCGGTGGCTGGCGTATCGTCCGCACGATGGGAACGCGAATTACGAAATTAAAGCCGGTCGGCGGCTTCTGCGCCGAATCCGCCGCTGCGCTCACACTCGCATACGTGACGCTAACGGGAACACCCGTCTCGACCACCCACACAATTACAGGCTCGATCGTCGGCGTCGGCGCCACCCGCCGCTTATCAGCAGTCAAATGGGGCGTCGCCGGCCGCATCGTCTGGGCCTGGATTCTCACCATCCCCGCCGCCGGCTTCGTCGCCGCAGTGTCGTTCTGGATCGTTTCCACGCTGCACAAGCTGCTAGGTTAGCCACAAAAAAGCACAAAAGACACAAATGATTTTCCCTTCAGTTGATTGGTAATTCTTGTGCTTCTGTGTGGCTAATCCCTTTCTGTGCTTCTTCGTGGGCCATTCAGAAAAACTTGAATTTCAGAGCAACACAAAGATATTATTGTGTTGCCCATTTTGGCTCCAGCCCCCAGCAGCGTCCGACAGAAAGGACGCTCTCAGTAGTTAATCGACCCACAAAGGAGGTGTCTATGGAAGTTGTTCATACTCGAAGAGGAGGCTGGATTGATTCCCGATTTCGACCTCAGAGGGCTACTCCCGAAGGGAAAGTTTCGTGCGAGTTGGCAAGAGATTGAAAAACGTTTTGGAGATAATCGCCGAAGGCGGCAACTGCTAAGAGGATTAAAAGACGCTCTGGAATTGTTGAAAGCCGCGGGTTGTCATCGCGTTTACTTAGATGGAAGCTTCGTCACGGCAAAGAAATCGCCGAATGACATTGACGTATGTTGGGACATCGATGGTGTCGATCCAATCTCTCTCGATTCAGTATTTTTTGACTTTAGCAATGGTCGAGCAGCTCAGAGGGCCAGATTCGGAGCAGAGTTCTTCCCGGCGCAAGCGCCGCAGCGACTCAAAACCTTTCTGGATTTTTTCCAAATCGACAAAGATACCGGAAGACCTAAGGGCATCATTGAACTGTTGCTGGATGATCAGGATAAATGATTAAGAACGAACGTCAGTATCGTATTGCAAAAGCGCAAGCTGCAAAATTTGAAGCTGCTTTAAAAACCTTCGGCTCGAAATCGCGCAAAGATCTGACAACTCACCCACGACTTGTAAAAGCACAGAAGGATGCCCTTCAAAGCCAGCTTGATTCGCTGAATGATGGACTGCGCGAGTACGAGGAATTGGAAAGTGGAAAAGTACCTGCTCCAGATCTGAGCTATATCAAAGTTGTCCCGCGAGATCTGATTCGGGCGCGGATTGCATCCGGCCTAACTCAAAAGGATTTGGCCAAACGTTTGGGAATAGCAGAACAGCAGATTCAGCAATACGAGGCCAGGGACTACGAATCGGTAAGTCTGGCTCGTATCGCTGACATCGCAAAGGTTCTACAGTCTTCGAGTTCCCTAAACCGAAGGTCTACACGCTGACGGTCACTCTTCAACGGGTAAGGGAGATATGTTATCTTTTCTCCCTCAACTCAAGCCCGCGTAGCTCAGTGGATTAGAGCGCGAAGGTCTTCTGGCCAGCGTTAGGCAACGCGAACGTTGTACTCGGTTGGCATGAAGCGGCGTTCGCGGGCCCGCTTGGCAGGTGTGACAAGGTCGCGAACAGTTTCGATCAATTCATCTGTTGTGTCAGAAGTGAATGAGGCTTCGCCATCAATGGGGCAGACCCAGGCATAGACGTTCGGCACCTCGATCGAAACACCGTCATCATCATAAACAAAACTAGTCGCTTTCCATTCTTTTGGAACCTGGTGCTCTCCGCAAATTGGAACAGTTTGGTTGGTCATACTTGTTACGTCTTTTATTTGCGTCGGCGAAACGGTGGACTCTCCCATTCTTGCTCGTCTGGAATGTAAGCCGTCACGAATTCAACGTAAACAGGATCGGCGTATTCACACACGACATGCAAGGATTTCTGTGGCTGTCATTACCATCGTCTTCCCACATACCAGATGACAAACTCGAATTGCCATAGTGGCAAGTTGTCAACTCTATTGTTTTGGCGTTGGACTTGCTTGCTCGGGAGTCGTAACGGGAATCGATTGACTAACGGAAAACACTCTAACGGGCTTGAGTGGTCCAACCAGCTCAACGATTAGTGGCGTTGTCAAAGCGTCGACCTTCATAACAATAAAACTTTTCTGCACCTCCGATGTTCTTCGGTCAAAGGGTGCAAAAATTAACTCATCTCCATATCGGCGCAAAAGCACCAGTTCCTTAGACGCTAACGTTGTGACCAAAAACTCTTTTTGTTGTTCTGCTGTCGCGTCTCCGGCTGCAACCGCCATAAAGACGCTCAAAAGTCCAAACCAAAATGTCACTGCGACACTTGGACCAACTCTGCGCGCAAACCATCGACCAAGACTCGGAGTGGACGCCTTACTTTGTTTCGCTTTCGCGTCGGCTCGAAGCATCTCGATGTACGTGGTCTCCTTTCTGTTCCTAATTGCTGGTAAAACAAACACAGCAAACACCACCAACAAAGTTACTCCAGCACAAAGTGCCCACCAACGAGGCTTATTATAAATATAGGCTATTGTGAACGTACCCAAGAGACCTACTCCCACGGTGATGGCTTTACGGACAAAAATGGGTTCTTCGCCATATCGAGCAGGTATAAAGGAAACTACAATGTCCCCAAGACCAAAAATAATCATAATGAAGCCCGCTAACAGTGCGGCTCCGAATAAAACATTCTGCAACCCGACACTTACGAATTGAGGCGGAATACCAAAGTAGGAGGCAAAACCCATTTCATACTGAAATGTCAGGAGATAAGCACTTGACGAGCCAATCGCGAGTATCAGTCCCTCCGATAATGTCAACGGGGCTTTTCTATCTGACACGATCGCTCTGTCTTTGTCTTGGTTAACTGGATTGTTAGCCAAGGCAGTTGTCGTACTGGGAGAAGTGGTGGGAGAGGTCGTCATGAGAGAAGTTCATAGAGTATCGATTAGCAAACTGTCAAGTTAACGTCATTCGTGTCATTCGTTGACGCGGTCCCATGTCTTGCGGTAGATTCCGGTCAAAGTTGAGCGTTCGCCACGCTCGGATTTAACAATTGACAACACCCACCAAGTCCTACACTTTATTTGGGTAATAAGCCCGCGTAGCTCAGTGGATTAGAGCGTTCGCCTCCGGAGCGAAAGGTCGCAGGTTCGACCCCTGCCGCGGGTAATCAATCTTTGAGAATATCGAGCTAGGTCGACTGTCTCACTTCAGCAGAAAAATCTAAACCGATCGGTAATAAGAACCCTAAGACACTGCCGGGCGTGGTGGACTCGCATTCCAGCAATCCCAACTTGCAATGTTCTATTGAGAATAGTGTTCCGGGCTAACAAATGAGGTCTTCGAGAAATCGACAAACAATCCTTGAATCGCAATGCTACTGAACATTACGGTCAGTTGTTTCAGCACTCCTTCATTCATACCAATGACCATATCTGCGCTGGCTACCAATTCTTTTCTTTGAGTTGCCATATAAACAGACCCAATTGCCAAATCCTTGTTGCTTCGCGATAGGTTAAAGACGCGCAGACCGACTGTCTAGCCTTTTCACGTTCATCGGCGGGCTTCGTCCACGCCGAGCCGCGGGCGAAATTCATTCCCCAATCCTGTGTTTTTTGCTAGGCTTAGGGCCAACCCCGGGTCCCCCAAAAACTCAGGTTTGTTATGAGCAAGGAGACCAACGGTCCACGCACGATTCTCGTCGTCGACGATTTTGACGATACTCGTCTGCTGCTGCGCACGTGGCTTGAACGCAGAGGATTTCGCGTCATCGAGGCGGAGAATGGAATCCAGGCCATAAATCAAGCCGAAACCGAGTCGCCCGACCTGATCATCATGGACATGCAGATGCCTCAGCTCGATGGGCTCTCGGCTACGCGGCAGATCCGCACGCTGAAGTCGATGAACTCGGTGCCGATCGTCGCCGTCTCGGCCTATGGCGCGGACCAGTTTCGCGAACTGGCACTCGCCGCCGGCTGTAATGAATACGTCTCCACGCCTTTTGAACCGGCAACTCTCGAACGTGTCATTCAAGCCCTTGTTCAGCCCTGATGCTTTAGTGCAATCTGAACGCTGACGCGTATAATCTCACGCATGTTTCGAACCTTCTTGTCCCCACTGCTGCTCCTCTTTTTGGTCCAATCTGCGTCTGCCCAATGCACCAGGAAAATCAGCGAACTGCCGCCCGCGCCCGAGCTCGCAGGCTTTCAACTTGGCATGACAAAGGAACAGATCAAGACACGCATTCCGCAATCCAAGTTTGGCCACGCGGATCCGTTCGGCGTCTCAAAAACAACTATTAATCCGTATTTCGACGATACCATCGACAAAACGAAGTTTGAGGGAGTGCGCAGCATCTCGCTCGATCTCCTCGATGACAAGCTCACCTCGATTTGGATTGGCTTCGATGAAACATACAAGGTCCATACTGCAGAAGAGTTTGTTAAGGTGATCTCACAGTCGCTGCAGATTAATGGCGCCTGGTCGTCTTACAGATCCAAAGGACAACAACTGCGGTGTACCGACTTTCAATTGCTCGTGACCACGGTTGCCGGTGGCCCAAGCTTCCGCCTGCTCGATACGTCAGCCGAAGATCTCGTGGCAGAGCGACGACGAGCCAAAGAAGAGGCTGACGCAGCCGCCGAGGCAGCAGCAACTGATGATTCTGAAATCATCGCCGACAAACAATCAAAAGCCTACTATCCGAACGGCTGCCAACCGGCCAAAGAGATCGCCGACGCGAATAAAGTGGTGTTTAAGACAACCGCAGAAGCGGAGAAAGCCGGCTTCAAAGCAGCAAAGAACTGTCACTGACAAACCCTACAGGAGAACACAGCCATGTGGAAAGAATTCAAAGAATTCATTGCTCGCGGAAACGTGATCGACCTGGCAGTTGCTGTAATCATCGGCGCCGCATTCGGAAAGATTGTTACGTCACTCGTGGAAGGCGTCATCATGCCGCCGATTGGAATGGCGCTTGGCAAAGCCGACTTCTCGAATCTCTTTATCGACCTTTCCGGACAACGTCCCGTCTCACTTGCCGACGCGCAGTTGAAAGGCTTGCCGGTGATCGCTTACGGAATGTTGATCAACGACATCGTCAACTTCCTGATCATCGCTTTTGTCGTGTTTCTGGTCGTTAAAGCGGTCAATCGCCTGCGCGCTGCACCACCGCCGCCACCAAACACGAAAGACTGTCCGCGTTGCATGACCGCGATTCCGCTTGGGGCGACGCGTTGCTCAGCGTGTTGCGTCGATCTTCCTGCGACGGCATGAAATGCGAGTCAGAGATTAATACTCACTAATTCATGCGAGAATGTCCACGCTGTGAACTCTGCTTCGAAGACGACGTGCAGATCTGTCCGGAGGATCAGGTAAACACGAAGACTACGTTGCCTGGCCCGCGACTGCTTGCCTCACGTTACCTGCTCGAAAAACGTCTCGGTCGCGGAGCAATGGGCCAGGTTTATCTCGCTCGCGATCAGAACCTGCTCACTCGCCAGGTCGCAGTTAAGACTGTGCGTCCCGATATTCTCAGCGACGAGGATCTTCAGGAAGGCGAGGCCATCGCGCGCTTTGAACGTGAGGCACGGGCCGCGGCGTCTATTCGTCATCCGAATGTGGTTGACGTTAACGATTTCGGAAAGAGCATTGACGGCGTGTTCTTTTTGGTGATGGAGTACGTTCAGGGTGAAACTCTCTTCCACCTGCTGCGTCGCGAAGGCACCGTCAATCCACAGCGAGCAGCCACAATCATGCAGCAGGTCGTAGCCGGCGTAGAAGCAGCTCACGACGCCGGAATTCTCCACCGCGATCTCAAACCGGCAAACATCTTCCTGATGCAGCAGAAGCGAAAGACGGGCGGTGAAGACGGTTTCGTGAAGGTGGGCGACTTCGGTCTCGCAAAGATCGTTAACGCAGATCGAGCGGAAGTAACTTCCGCGAGTGGTCCGGCGTCGAGGGGTATCATCGGCACACCGGAATACATGGCGCCGGAACAGATGCAACCGGGTGAACAGCTCGACGCGCGCGCCGACATTTACGCACTGGGCACGATTGCGTATCACATGCTCGGCGGACGTCCTCCCTTCACCGGAAACATCACTCAGCTGATCGCGCAAAAGTTAATGCAGGCGCCTCCTCCGTTATCCAGTTTGCGCTCGGACATCAGCCCCGAACTCGAAACCTCGATCATGAAAGCACTCGCGAAAGACGTGGCTGATCGTCCGTCGAGTGCGAGTGAATGGTTTGAGAGTTTCGCTGCTGCTGTGGCAGGCAGTTCGGACACCGTAAAGCGAAGCGATTCCCGACTCGTCGTCATGGCGCCATCCGGCGCCGAGGTGTACGTCGATGATGAACGTTATGGAAGCGTTGGTCGCTCGGGCCGAGTTATCCTCACGTCTCTTGCGCCGGGACAACACGTGCTCCGAGTTTCCAAATCGGGCGAAGCGGACGACGAACGTGTTATCGAAATCCGCAGTGACATTGCCGAGCAGATCATCGAAGCGCAACTGAAGATCGGCGCCTCAAGCAATCAGTTGAGTCCGTCGCGTGGCGGCAGCCTCGACAGTAAACACGGCGGACACTCCACGACACTCGTGGTCGTGATGTGCACCAAATGTCACTCGCGTTTTGCGGAAGGCGTGAGGTTCTGCGGCCGCTGTGGTAACACGACCTTCCAGCCGGTTTCGGGTGAATTGAAACCCCTACCCACAACTTCAAGCACCGTGACGTGTCCGCGTTGTCGTCACGAATATACTGCGGGGACGAAGTTTTGCGGACGCTGCGGAATACCGATTGGCGTTGCGGCGCTCGACTGGCGACCGCCGAAACCGGTCGAGGTCTTCTGTCGAGAATGCAGTACCAGCTATCCTGCCGGGACGAAGTTCTGCGGTCGCTGCGGCAAGCCAATCAGAACCTGAAAAACTCAATCTGCGTAAGCTGTGGACGGATTAGAGCTTGAGAAGGTTTGAGCTTTTCCTATAATCTGTGCCGTCACAAATGAAGCGCTGCCCCACTTGCAACCGCACGTACACGGACCCGGCCCTGAACTTTTGTTTGGAGGATGGGACGCCGCTGGCGACCGATGCTCCGCCACTCGATCCCAACGCAACGATCCGTTATCCCTCAGCGAGGGACACTGAGGAACCGCCTCCGACCGAGATTTATCATCCACCGCCGCCGGTCGTTAGCCCGATACAAACAACTCCGCCTCCACCTCCACCACCCCAATGGACACCGGCGCCTCCTGCAACCGCGCCGCCGCCTAAAAAGTCGAATGCGATCTGGTGGATTCTCGGTGGATTGGCGGCATTGGTGATCATTGGCATCGGCCTTGTCGTAATGATAATCGCGCTGGCAAGTCTTAACACAACCAATACCAACTCGAATTACAACGCAAACAATCGTAACGAGAATCGCAACGCCAACGTAACGGTGAATGCGAATGTTCCGAATGTAAACGCAAATTCGAACGCTTCAATTCCGTCATCGATCGACGATGATTTCAGCCAGCAAAAGTGGGGCGTCGGCACAGGACCATACGGCCGCATCTGGTATACCGACGGCGAGTATCACATGGTTTCGAAGTCTGGCACGTTCGTCGTGATGTACGCACCGTCGGACGACTACAGCACTGAAAACGCGATTGTGAAGGTTTCCGCTCGCAGCCTTGATGGCGGTGTGCCATCGTCGGGTTTTGGTTTGCTGGTCCATTGCGCTCAGTCGAAAGCAAAACAGCTCGAGGATTACGGTTTGTTGATTTATCCGGGCGACGAGCCTGAGTATGAAATTATCAAACACAAAAACGGTAATCAGTCTCTGGTGGTGACGAAGACAAAATCGAGCGCCATTCATTCCGGCACGACTCCGAATCTTCTCGAGGTCAGGATTCACGGCACCGAGTTGTCGTTCTACGCCAACGGACAGTTTTTGACACGTATCACTGACACAGAAAACTTCAAACATGGCCGCGCCGGACTTTACACCAGCGATATCCACGAAATTGTGTTTGACGATCTATCGATCGATCGTTGAATCTTAATGGTTCCTCTGTGCAACCTCTGCGTTCTCTGTGTCTCTGTGGCGATCGTTACTCGGCAAAAGTTAACCACAGAGGCACAGAGTCCACTGAGGTAACACAGAGAAGAAACGCTCAAATCCCCAATGCAGGTCAATCTGAAAGTCACAGCCGGTCCGTACAAGGGCCGCATCTTTTCGTTTACTCAGCACGATAGCTTTCTGATCGGGCGCAGTCCCGACGCACATCTGTGCCTGCCGAACGATCGCTATTTCTCACGGCATCACTGTTTGCTCGAAATGAATCCACCGCATTCGTATTTGCGCGATCTGGGTTCCACTAACGGCACTTTCCTCAACGGACATCGAGTGCAGGACGCGTTCCTGAATAATGGCGATCGAATTCAATGTGGCGAAACGATTTTGATGGTCGAAGTCACGGCGGAGTCGAGAGATCTCTCTGAAACAACGCAAGACGCCGGCATGCCTGCGAGACCAGTGCTCGTCATGGTGGAGTGCGTCAACTGCGGTCGACGAGAACAGGCACAAGCATCGTCGCCCGATGAGCATCTGACGTTCCTTTGTGAAGACTGCCGCATCGACTTGAAGCGTTCGCCGCAGCCGATTCCCGGTTACGATACGGTCAAGCTGTTAGGTCGCGGTGGCATGGGTTGTGTGATGCTCGGACGAGATCAGAGCAACGGAAGAGCCGTCGCTATCAAGACCCTGTTGCCGGAGTTTGCGGTCAGTGATAAAGCGATGCGCCGCTTCATGCGCGAGATCGACGTCGCCGCCGCACTGAAACACAAAAACATCGTCGAGTTTATCGATCATGGTACGCACAACGGCGTGGTCTACCTGGTCACGGAATTCATTGAAGGTGCCGACGCTCAAAAACTCGCTGAAGACCAGGGCGGCCATCTATCGTACGAAGACGGCATTTCGATCATCTCCCAATCGCTCGACGCCCTCGCGTTCGCACATGCACAGGGATATATACATCGTGACTTCAAAGACCAGAACATCCTCGTGGCTGGTCGCTCTCCGAATCTGGTTGCCAAGCTGACGGACTTCGGTCTCGCGAAAAGTTTTACCCATTCCGGCATGAGCGGCGTGACGATGGCCGGCGAAATGGCGGGCACGCTTGCTTACATGCCGCCCGAACAGCTGCGTAACTTTCGGGACGTCAAACCGCAGTCGGATATTTATGCCGTCGGTATGACGGCCTACAGTCTGTTGACGGGTAAACTCGCCCTTGATTTGAGCAAAAACGGCAGCATCAACGACACCATCCGCGCTATCTTCGAACAGAGTCCTATTCCCCTGCACCAGCAAGCGCCACACATCCCGAAAACGGTCTGCGAAATCATCGACCGGGCCCTTGCAAAAGACGCTGCACAACGCTGGCAAAGCGCGGGTGCAATGCGCAATGCCCTCCTCCACACAATATAATCGGTGAAATTCCGTGCAATACGTGGCATAATCCGGCCCGAGGAGACGTTGATATATGAGGTCAATCTGGAAGGGTCACATAAGGTTCTTGCTGGTCGCCATCCCTGTTCGTATCTATAACGCAATCGAAACCAGCGAAAAAATTCAATTCAATCAGTTGCACCGCGAGGACTTTGGTCCAATCGGGTACGACAAGCGCTGTAAGAAATGCGACCAGGTTGTCAGTAATGATCAGATCACGAAAGGCTATCAGTACGAGCCGGATCGTTATGCGATAGTCGAACCCGACGACATTGCAAAGATCAAGATCAAGACTACCAAGGCCGTCGACATTATCGGGTTCGTGGATCGCGATGAGATACCAAGTACCTTCTACGACGCTCCTTACTTTGCCGGTCCGGATGGTCCAGTATCGGAAAAGCCGTATGCGCTGCTGCGCGAAGTGATGAAGCAGACAGGCAAGGTCGGAATCGGCAAAGTGGTGCTTAGAGATCGAGAAGATCTTGTTGCCGTGTTTCCGCACGACGATGGCCTGGTGCTGCAGAAGCTTCACTATCCGCACGAGTTACGGAAGATAGAAGATGTGCCGGATCTCGAGAACGTACAGAAACTCGATGCGACGAAGTTGAACAAGAACGAATTGAAACTGGCCACGACCCTCGTGCAGGAGATGGCGACGTCTCTTGCAGAGATCGATACGGAAGACAACTACTTCAATGCGCTCCGCACGTTAATCGATTCCAAGATTAAAGGTCGTAAGGTGGTCGAGTTTGAACCGGTGGAAGAAGTTCCGAGACTTGATATTATGAGCGCGCTGAAGAAGAGTTTGCAGGCATCTAGCCGCAAGCCGATGGTGAAGGCGCCTGCAACCGCGGAGAAAAAGAAGCCGCAGATTACTTTGGTTAAGCCCCGTGTAGCGAAAAAGAGAAAGGTTGGCTAGATTCCTTTTCTGACTTTTGTGCCTTTTGTGGCCGCTTTTAAGTCTTAATGAAAGATCAGAGCACTAAGGTAATCTCATTTCCCTCACCTGTCCCGTCAAAGGCAGATTACCAGCGTGTCAAATCTTCCTACTCAGTCAAAGAGATCAAACAACTATTCGGTTTGAGCGAGAAGACGATTCGTCGTTGGACTGAACAAGGCATCATCCAACCTGCGCCCGCTTCCGAGGCACCCGACTTCGTTTATGACTTCAATGCGTTGACTCAGTTTCGACGTGTGCGCGAACTACGTGCACAGGGTCACAGCATTCGCCAGATCGAAGCTGAGTTGCAGGGACAGTTGAATCTGTTTCGCGTCGAGACTCCGCGCGTCACACGACTGCTGACTCCTTTTGAAGAGGCTTTGCTCTTGCACGAGCAGGGGGACGCAGCCGCAGCCGAACACTACCAGGAAGCAATCAAGGAAGGCGACAACGTTGCGGAGGCTTACTGCAACCTCGGAATTATTAATTTAGAACGTGGTCAAATCCCAAATGCGCTCGATAACTTCACGCTTTCATTAAAGAACGATCCACGGCACGTCGAAGCGCATTACAACCTGGCGAACCTCTACTACGACGCCGGTGATTTGCAGCTTGCAAAACTTCATTACGAAGCTGCGGCGCAGATTGAGCCAGGCTTCTCATTGGTCTATTTCAACCTTTCGCTCGTCTATCACAAGCTTGGTGACTTGGACGCTGCATCGGCGACACTTGAGAAATACCTGCAGCTCGAGCCGGAAGACGAAGACCTGGAAGTCCTAAATCGTCTCTTGATGGCGATGAAAAGCCACAAACCGAAATAGTATTTGATTGTTTTGCTGGAGGTGGGCAGGAGGGCTGCCCACCTGGCTACTATTGGATCGTAAGAAAGGTGAACGATCCGTTTTTCGTAGGTATCTTAGGAAAACGTCAATTAGACCGGCTGTTCCAGCTTATCGTAAAAAAAGAATTCTTTCCGCGGTGGCACAATTGAGTTGGGCCGACTATAATCTGCGTTCCCACTGCTTTCTCCTGCTTTCAGTGGATCGCCAAACAGCTCAGTGTGTGTGCAAGGAGGTTCTCAGTGGCCAACCCCAAATGTCGTGTGCTGTGCGTAGACGATCATCGCGACACTTCCGATATGTTGCAGATGTTGCTTTCCGAAGAAAACTACGTGGTTGATACCGCTGCAACTATGGAAGAAGCATGTCGCATGGCTGCAAAAACTGAGTATGATCTTTACGTGCTCGACAAACGACTACCGGACGGCACAGGTATCGAGCTATGCGCGCGACTGACTGAGATCACGCCGGCTGTGCCATGCATCTTCTACACCGGCGATGCCTACGAGATTCACCGTCGCGAAGCCTTCGCCGCCGGCGCCGCCGCCTTCGTCGCCAAACCCGACATCGAAGGTCTCATCGACGCCGTCCACCAACTCCTTGCGGGCAACGAATGTGCGACGGCGAGTTAGGTTGTTTGAAGTTTCAGTGACGCTTGCTTGACACTCCCAACTCCGCACGTATAATTTTCCGCGCGTTAAGATGAGGGCCGATAGCTCAGTTGGTAGAGCAGCTGACTCTTAATCAGCGGGTCGCAGGTTCGAGCCCTGCTCGGCTCACCATTATTAGCAATGATTTACGGCAGGTTGCCAATGTAATGTTGGCCCTGCCGTTTTTCGTCTGTGACAAACTTGTGACGTCGTTTTTGTCGATACTCGGACAGAACGACGATTGCACCACGCTTCCCCTGATCGTTCGCGTGTATGTAACGCATCGTTGTCACAATCGACGCATGTCCGATCAAGTAAGCCGCTCGGCCATGTGGCACGGCAGATGGATTTAAGTGCCGGATGGCTTTGAGCGCAAATGTGTCCCTCACACTTACACAGCCTAGTCGGTATGATCTCCAGCTTGACTCAACTATGTCGTCGCTCAGACGGCCGCAGTGCGGCGAGCGTATAGATTGTGGTACTGAGATCGGCGTAAATGAGGCAGCGAAGAGCTTGGGAAGGAACAGTTCTCTCCCTAGTTCTGATAGCTCAATATCGTCTCGGCCTCACAAAAACGCATCTGCTCCCGCTCCGAAGACCGGCATTTAGGCTTAATACTGAACCGATAACTGAAACAAGCTCCTCATGCAACGTAACACAGCAAAAATAACAACTTGATCGAACTTTGCCTTTAGAGTTTTATACGGAGAGCGTAAAATGTCCGTTTTATACGGAAACAAGATAATCGTTACGTAGGTCGCTTTAATCCGCGCGTACAGTAGCTCGAAATGCATTCTAAAGACACAGATGGCAAAGTGTATGTTCTGGGCGATGTAGATCGCGTGCGAGAACACATCGACCGTGAACTCCTGGCGAGCAACCTAGAATCACTAAGGAGCTTCTCCAGCGCGCTGACTCGCGGATTGGCACACATCGCTCGTACTAGCGAGAAGCTGATGCGCGCCGAAACAATTATGGCTGGTGGCGATGATGTTCTGTTCGAAGTTCAAAAGGCTTGGTATTCGGAGGAGATGCTCGTCAGAATTGCGGAGGCGTTTCGGGCTGAGACGGGCTGCACGATCTCCTTTGGCATTGGGGAAACGGTACCCAAAGCTTACCTGAACTTACGAAGGGCAAAGGCCGCAGGAGGAGGCCAAATCTGCAGTCGCGAGGTTATTCTGTGAAGTCACTTCACATTTTCGTTGACTCTGAACAACCCGATCAGCATGTCAATTCGCTGGTTTACTGTGTGCTTCATCTTGATGTACGTCGCGTAACCTTCCATCACATTAGAGGCCTGTCCGGTGGAGGGCCTCCAGCGGGCCTGTCGGGTCGTGTCTTAGCGGCGGTTCAAACCCAGCTGGAAGGATTGGCTCAGCGTGGAGAATATTCCATCAACAGCGGATCGCGCTCCGGTACTCGTGTTCAGCTGTGTGATCAATACGGCGATTACCGGGCTCGGGAGATCCAATCTTTGTACAAACGTGTACGGGATATCGCGATTACTTTTTCCAATAGTGAAGTTGAGTACTCCGATCTCCGATATCTTCTAAGAACCATTGCGGATGAAAGACAAGACGCGTACGTAGATGTTACTGCAATCAAGAAGCGGTATCTTGGCGACGTTGTCGCGACTGCGCTGGTTGAAGGACTCGAAGGGCTTTACACATTTGACCTGACGGGTAGCGTTGATTTTGAACGCCCATGGCGTATGTTGATCCACGAACTTGATACCCAACAACAGCCTGGATTCCAATACACGAACTTGCTTGACACGCCCGTCTACCGATCATGTGTGCGGACGGTAATGTTACGAGCGCCTCGCCTGCGGATCGCCGCTGGAATCACGATAGTCCTGCTGGTTTTCGGGTCGCTTGGTCTTTTCGCCGTAGGGCCAGAAAGTAAAGTTACGCAGGTAGTACTTGCCATCTCGGGACTTGCGAGCATCATCTCGCTCGTTATGGTCTTCTTCACCCCTCGCGGAAGTTCGTGACAGGCAAGCGGACTAACCGGCCGTTGAATCGGAGCGCCCTAAAGCGTCGCGGGGCTCGCTGTTGAGTTCCCTCGTCACTTTGCTCCTTGGAGCCTGCTGTAATAACAGGAATGATTGCCTCGTTGCTCCCAGCCCATTTGTGCTACAAGATGCGAGTTGCCCCGCTTGCCTCTGAAGGTTCCACTTGACCGACTCGCAGCCGTTCACCGAGTGTTTCAGATGTCGATACAAGCAGCGCAAGCGTATCTCAAGGATGCTCCAGCCGCTGCGATTTGGTTCAATCATGTCTGCGAGCGGACCCACGTGTGATCTAGTTGGCGTAAAACTTAATTTCTAAGATAGAGTGAGACAGAGCAATCAATTGATTGGTCAGCAAAATCAGATCCATACTTGAGCGGTTCAGTTCGTTACAAATCCTCTATCAAAGATTCAGAGGCTCACGCGTCCATTATTCGCTGCGATGCAGTAGTCGTTTTGAGAGTTAAAGCGATGGTATTTAGTTCAATCGTTTTTGATAGATCCAGCGAAGTTAGAGAGAAGGAGAACCGCAAACTGATTTATGTCCGAAGATTGAGATTCATCTAGTATTCCGTCCGTCTCGGCCGCGAATTATCGCGGTGTTGCCTAACAATTGCCGAAGCATACTGCAGTCCGTGTTAACATAAGCAAAAGATGTCTCTTCGATTTGAATGGGATCCGAATAAAGCTGAAGCGAATCTCGCCAAACATGAGGTTTCATTCGAGGAGGCGATGACAGTGTTCGGTGATCCATTGGCGCGAATCTTTCCGGATAAGGAACACTCCGTCGAAGAGTTGCGTGAAATCATCATCGGCCACTCCGCGGGACATCAATTAATTCTGGTGAACTTTACAGGTATTGACGATCGAGTACGAATTCTCAGTGCACGCAAAGCGACTCGCAGGGAGCGCAAAGATTATGAAGAAAACGTCGGTGCGTAAGAAAAGGCCAGTAGACGAAGAAACATTGCGTTCAGAGTATCGGTTCGATTACAGCGAGTCGCAACCGAATCGATTTGCGGCAAACATGTCCAAAGGAACTGTGGCTGTTGTACTGGAACCAGATGTCGCGGAAATCTTTGGATCATCAGAAGTGGTCAATGCTCTTCTGCGTTCCATAATTGCAGCAATGCCGTCGTCGAAGCAGGACCGACGAGTTGATCGAGCGACCTAGCTATGGAGACCAGACGCTCGAAGCGCGAGGCCCCGAGCTCGCGCGATTGAGACAAACGTGTGACAACACCTCAGCGAAAGTAGACGTAATAGGTGGTAACACATGGACTCGCTGGCGGCTGCAAAATGTAACAACCAGGCAGCCACAGTCCAACTATTCGATCCTCATCCCGTTTGATCAAATCAAGGAACCGTGGTTCGGAACGTAGGCTGTCCCATCGAGGCTCAACTTTCAAAAGACCATTCGCACATCTCTTTCGGAAAAAATCCTTTTCGAGATAATCAAGTGCCTTCTCCCGGTCGCCCACCGCGTCATACGCCAAGGCTATGTTACAAGGCGGAACGTCGTACGAGCACTCGCAAGTCTAGGTAGACAGACCAGGTGCATTGGCTAATTAGACGCCGGCCTTCCGCCAATCCTCTAGTAGCTCTTTGATTGACGCCTTCACTGACTCCGGGAAGTACGTTCCCACTCGCGGGTCCATAATATTTCCCCCAAAGCCCGTTTCCTGATCGGTACCGGTTTTGAGATATGCTTCTAACCGCGAAATCATTCCTCTCGCATTCAACCGCTTCAATCCCCAGACGCACATCACCTTTGCGAATCCCACTCCCTTACCCTCGATAAATTTCATCAGGAGCTCCCTGGAGGAGGGTGAATCGATCCGGCTAACAGCCCGGCAAGCGGAAATCTGCACGTGGTAGTCATCGGTGTTCACGAAAGGAATGAGTAGAGCCAGGTCAGCTCCTTTGCCCAGATGGTAGAAGGTTTCTAGGGCAACGTGTTGGAGGAAGAATCTTTTCGTAATGGCGGAGTCTTCCTGCATTAAGACCGCCACGCTTTGCGTCAACTGCTCCTTCGTGAATCGCTCGATGAAATCCGCGTCGTAAGGTAGGCCCTTGGCGCCATTGAATATTGCCTGCATCGTCTTCTCATATACTTCCTCGGGCACTAGCGCTTTATGAAAGCTATGTCGATACGTGGCGGCGACATCCGCGCCCTCCAACTTTGCCCAGCCTGATGTTGGGGTCGGAATTTGATAGGTGTTTGTCTTTTCGGACTTCTTGATAAAGAGGTAATAGATTTGTCCGGGCGTGAAGGGCAAACGCAACTCATCATTGGACGATGAAGTGCTTGTCAGCATCAGTCTCGAATAACCTCTCAACTCAATTTGCACGGGGGTGCGCTCGCCCGCCAGGAATTTGATGACCTCGGCCTTAGCCACCGAACCCTGATTCGCCGTAACCTTCACTTTGACGAAGGATTCTGAATGACGGATCACGTCGTCGTGCCAGGGCTCGTCCCACGTAGTCGCCCGGGCGGGGTGAGCAATAATGAAGCAAACAAATAAGATGAAGAGTAATGAGCGCATTGAATACCTCCTCGAAAGGATAAAGGATGAAGGCGCGAAAGATGAAGCAAAAGACGGATTCCTGAAACAAAATGAGCCAACTCTGCATAATAGCTAGGGGACCGGCTAATGAAACGACGACGGTCTCAGCTGGAAGGAGAAAACGATGAACATCCGAACCTATCTTGGCAAGGTTTACGTCATTCAATCCAACGAAGCCGTCATTCGCGACGAGAATGGCGTTACGCTCAAATACAAAGCCGGTGACGTGCTTCCGCCCGGCGCACACGTCGGCGATACAAAGATGATTCCGCAGCACACGGAGATTAACGTTACCGACGTTAAGGCGCTGGACCGCAAAAATGTGATGGTTTTTGCGCGCCCAGCCGGCGATAGTGCCGGCGCATTTGGTTGGACCAAAGCCATGAATTTAGCCGGTGGTTTTCTGGGTGAGGTCGTCGGCTTTTCGCCACCCCGGTTCGAAAAGGAACCGGAAGGCAAGAACAAAACCTGCTTCGATCCGAACGCAGTTATTCGGAGTGGTCCGCCAAGCTTTGCCCCCACAGACGGCAAGATTCCGCAAGGAGCTTTCGTCATGGTTACCGAGACGTCAGACGACAAGAAGAACGTCAAGGTTAGCAAACTTGAGCTCGTAAACGGCGACATGGTCGTTGGCGAAGAGATTGGTTGGACGAGATCCGCCAACCTCGCTGACGGGTGCTCTTCGGATCAGTTTCTGACTGCGGAATGGTTTGATAAAAAGGGCCCAAACGCTTGTTGGGCGCACGGCGAATACCTGTTCCCGAAAGTGCTGGTCAACATAATTGGTAATGACGTCGAAATGGAACAGATAACTTTCGACAGTCTCGCGCCATATCTGAAAATGGTAAAGACGGCTAAGGACGAAGCCAATCTCACAATTCTCATCAACAGCGCCTTTCGCACCTTCCAGCGCCAAGCCGAATTATTTGAGTTGTCCCACCATGGCGGTAACACCGCCGCGCCTCCGGGATCTTCGAATCACCAGCATGGTCAGGCATTCGATCTAAACACCGAACACAACGTTTTCAACGGCAGCGACAAAATCTACGAGTGGCTGAGAAAGAATGCTCCGAAACACGGTTTCATCCGCACGGTGAACAAAGAATCATGGCACTGGGAATATCGACCACGCGAGGCCGCGCAAATGGCGCCGGGTCAGTTTAAGTTGCCACCGAATATTACTTAGGAGTGGTGATCTTCGGCTCAGCCTAAACTTGACGCAATAGCTCTAGGAATCCTGAGGCGGTACGACGAAGAAATCGATGTGAACCGCCACAAGTCGATCGTTCGCGTCGAAAGATCCAATCACTGGATACGCGCCGTCACCCCAGCCAGAGTGAATAATTATGATGTTCTCGCTGTTTTGAGCGAGTGGCAGGGTAATGTTGGCAACGCCAAACTGAACATGGTTGGGGTCATCCATTTGCGCAAACCACGAGTCATCACGACCATTGTCAAAAATCGTTTCATACCAGTTCTCGTCAGCCGGCATGAATCTGGATACCGCTTCGTCGTCCACGAAACACGCTGTTCCCGCATCAACACCGAACCCAATGAAAGTATCATCCTGCGACGGTGCCCGCGATTCACCGTCTCGTGCCAACGGTAGAGCCAAACGATATGCGTCGGCGCCTGGCGCGATTCTGACTGTGGCGTAGGCCTCACGAATATGACTGCGGTCGAGATTTTCGCTGACGTCGGCCATTGTAACCGAGACCGGGTAGCGCCCTGGAGGCACGAGCACATGAGGGTTATCCGACGGCTGTAAGAAAACAAACGGGTCGCAGGCAACCAGCTTTCCGGATGGCAAAATCAACTGACCGCAATCAACAACCCAGGTGAAACGATTTCCACCTTCGGTTGTAACCAACTGTTGGTCCTTTTCAGCGGACCATGTCTCGTCGTTTGGCCAGGTCATTAGTTTGTGACACGCGCTTGCTGCGAATCGCCTGCAACTTAACAGAGACGTCCGCTCAAGGCTAGTCTGCTGCGGGCGCATTAGTCTGTTTGCTCATTTGTCATTTTCTCGAGCATCAGAACGACCTCACATTAGAAGTCACCCGTGGCGTTCCTGTTATCGTCCTACAGGAAGGTCAAGTAGCCTCCTGTTTGATATCAACACAAGAGCAAACACGTCTCAGACCGGTAATGAAATAATATCCGGCACTATAACTTGATCGAGATAATCGAAGGGCGACGGCTAAGGAGAATAGAAATGTTCTTACGAGTGTTGGCGTTGCAGTAGAGGGTTATGTTTTCAGTGCTAATGAAGATCGGTGATACAAGCTTGCGTATGATTCGGAACTTAAGAACGCCTCACGACTCGTCATATGCGCGTTTGGCCTTCACCGTTACGAACTCGTCAGTCTCAATAATGTAGGACGTGAGTGTGTAACCGTAGACGCAGCCGGTGTCGATGCCGATGGCTTTGCGACCGCGACGTGGTTCGGGCGCCGGCCAGTGTCCGAAGAGAACGATCTTTTCTCCGTGATAGACGTGATACCACGGCGTTCCTTCGTCGCTTTCGCGATCTGGTCCGAGCGTTCTGATGCGGGTCAGGTCGCCGGTAGTCTGAGAGTAGAGCTCCACGTTAGGACGCAAACCGGCATGAACGACGAGGTGCGTACCTAAATCGATCGTAAATGGCATCCGGTTGAAGAAGCTCGCGTACGCATCTTTTTCGCCGCGCAGCTCTTTATGCGCCTCTTTTTGCGCCGGCTTCAACTCGATGTCCTCACCGTTCCACTTGCGACGCAGCGCGAGGTCATGGTTGCCGATGACGGTACTGAAGCGCGCGTCAGTCATGAACAGCTCCAGCACTTCCCTGCTCTTCGGACCCTTAGTGATCAGATCTCCGACGCAAATCACTCGATCGTCATCGCTGATACCGATCTTTTCGAGCAATTCGATCAGCTCATCGTAACAACCGTGAAGATCTCCCACTACAATTCTGCGACCAGCCATCAGCACCTCCGACCCGTTTTACACTTGCATTCGCAGTCTATTGCATCGCACCAATTCAGGCAATCAGAGTTCCAAAAATTACGGAGATAGGGTCAGCGATGGCTCTGCACGAAAAGTCTGATTTCTCTGTGCAGTCTCTGTGTCTTCTGTGTCTCTGTGGTTGTTTTTTCGAACGATTCCTTAACCACAGAGGCACAGAGGACACAGAGATTGCACAGAGAAGAAGTCCGATAAGGACTTTTCGTGCAAAGCCGTCAGCGATAGCTTTGCCTCAAAAGTCCGGACTCACTGTTGGACACAGTCGGTACCACCTCGCGGTAGCGGGTGGGTACGAC
>Ga0209215_1000105_pt1 | contig 38534 bp, 24 predicted proteins | sample TexAe_OM2H0_M2_FD_187938 | JGI IMG/M metagenome (GOLD analysis project Ga0209215, IMG submission 187938) | Forest soil microbial communities from Davy Crockett National Forest, Groveton, Texas, USA - Texas A ecozone_OM2H0_M2 (SPAdes) (version 2) | ecosystem: Environmental > Terrestrial > Soil >... | reverse complement strand
GGATCAATCAACTGTTGATGGCTTTCAAGCCGCCATTCCCGCCGCCATTTACCTTTGCTCTGGATCTGTCATTTGACATCCGCACGTTTGCCTTTACGTTCCTCTTGGCCATCGCAACGGGAGTGATCTTTGGTCTGGTTCCGGCGTTGCAGGCCTCCAGGCCCGATGTCCTCCCGGCTTTGAAGGATGAGAGCAACGCGGAAGGTCCGCGCGTGCGCTGGTTGAATTTGCGCAATGCGCTGGTTGTCACACAAGTCGCGCTCTCGCTGGCGCTGCTCATCAGCACGGGTTTGTTCTTGCGCACCCTGCGTTATGCGCAACAAATCGATCTGGGGTTTAAACCGGATCAGGTGCTGCAGGTTTCGTTCAATCTGCGGCTTCAGGGCTACAACGAAGCTAAAGGCCGGGAGTTTTACCGGCAGATTGTCGAGCGACTTGAAAACCTTCCGGGTGTGCAAACAGCGAGTGTGACCAATCTGTTGCCGCTCGGTTTTATATGGCTGTCCACACCTGTCGTCCCTGAGGACCGAGAGGTTCCGCCGAACGAAAGGATCTTCGCCGGTAGTGTTTCCGTGGGCTCGCAGTATTTCGAGACCATTGGTACACCGCTTCTTCGTGGGCGAGGTTTCACTGCGCAGGACACGATCAAATCTCCCCAGGTAGCAATTGTCAGCGAAAAATTAGCGCGCAGCTTGTGGCCCGAGATCAAAGAACCGGGCGAGGCGCTGGGCAAACGGTTGCGCGTCGGTCGATCGGATTTAGTTTCCTGTGAAGTAATTGGCGTCGCCAAAGACTCGAGAAATAACATCTTCAATCGTATCGACAGGGAACCAGAACCCACCATCTACCGGCCATTCGCGCAGAACTACTCTGCTCTTGCGTCAGTGATTGTACGCACGGATGGCGATCCGCGCGGCTTGTTTTCAGCCGTGCGGCGCGAGGTCGCGGCGCTCGATGAAAACCTGCCGCCGCAAAACCTGCAACCGCTCTCCGAAACCGTCAGTCTGGCATCGTGGTCGGCACGCACGGGCGCGGTGGTGCTGGGTGTTTTCGGCTTGCTCGGGCTGGTGCTCGCGGCAATCGGAATTTATGGCGTGATGTCATATTCAGTGTCACGACGCACGCGTGAGATCGGTTTGCGGATGGCCCTGGGGGCAGAGACCCGCGATGTCATAAAGCTGATTCTCAAGCAGGGTATGGGCCTGACCTTAATCGGAACCATAATTGGACTGATGCTGGCGGTGGCTGTGACGCGCCTCCTGACTAGTTTGCTGTACGGTGTGACCGCAACCGATCCCGCTACCTTCGCTGGAGTAGTGTTCTTCGTGTTAGGCGTGGCAGTGCTCGCTTGTTATCTGCCTGCACGTCGGGCAACGAAAGTGGATCCGATGATGGCGCTTAGATGTGAGTAAGTAGCTTTCAACGTGGCGCTACACTGATGCGCCGGATCGAGTTCGCAGATGATCGTCAAGTTGTCCCGTTGATCTGCCGTTGACTCAAGAACAGTCACTCAACGCCTGGGCCAGGAGATCAACAGCTTCTTTTCACGGCGCGCAATGTTTAATCTCATTCACAATGTTGCAGTAATTAAGGTGAACTGCGTAGTACTAAAAACTGGAACTTACCGACAAGAAGAGTTTGCCCGACGCAGGCAAATCAACTTAGGTGATTTTGAGACCTTGATTGTCAGCCGCGAGGATCTAATTTTGTCCAAACTGTTTTGGTCAAAGGATTCAAAATCAGAAATGCAGCTGGGTGATGTCCGCAATCTTCTAAGTATAGATTGTGATATGGAGTACCTACGTAGCCGCGCGCAGACACTGAAGGTGGATGAATTGCTGGAGGAGCTTCTGGTGAATGAATGACACCACACCAAACATTACCGCGATTGTTCGCGAACGTTTGCTGTCGCGCTCCGGTGCTGAACGAGTTGTAATGGGTAGCCGAATGTTCGATGTTGCGCGAACAATTGCTCTCGCTTCATTTCCGCCAGGCCTTTCTGAGATTGAAATAAAGGGCCGTTTATGTGAGCGGCTTTATGGCAACGAGGTTAATGTTGGGGCTTACGTCGAACACCTCGTTCAATCAAAAAAACTTACTGAACCCTTATTGAATAAAGACCTTTAATCGACACCAAATCGCTATGGTTCAGCCAATATTCCATGTTCGTTCGGCGAACACAGGACAAACTAGAATCCATTTACTGTGGCCTGTCAGCGTTAAGCGGAGTCCACAGCGCTCACGAAGTAAAAAATCCAACCAGGCGTGACTGTAGGCGGATTTCATGTTATGACCGACCCCACCCTCAGACCCCGGTATTTCGGTGTGATTAAAAGAAGCGATAATGCCCCTTGACGATCCAGGCAAACAGCACGTCTCACCGCCGCAGGAGAATCAATAAACCGGCTGCAATCGCAAGTACGGCCAGTACAGTGTTGACAGTTGTTGAGACTCTTATGCTGAGTAGCGGTAAGAGCCCGGTGAGAATCAACCAGATAGCGAGCAAAACCATCCCGAGGTTTCTTCCTGCCAGGGTGTTAGTTAAAGCCATTTCTTGTTTCCTCCGTCTGCTAAGATTTTAGATCGTGTAATGTCAGAAAAGAGTTTCGTCTCCCTGGTGCCTTAAGCGCAACCCGCGTCGGAAGCTCATACCTGGGTGCAAAGTCCTCCGGGGATGCACAAATGCAGTTAACCCCGAAGATTGCTTCCGGGGCGCGCACTTCAATTCCCTTCTTGAGAGATTACACAGATAAGGATCAGTGCTATTCTAACTGCATCACTTGACTGTCAATCACGACCTCAGATTCACCTCTGATGTTTTGGCCCACTCCGATGAGCACCCGTTTTTACGAGTTCGGCCCGTTTCGCATAGATAAGTTGAATCACGTTCTGTTGCGGGATGGAGCAGCGGTGCCTCTCAAGCCTAAGGTCTTCGACACCCTTGTAGTCCTCATAGAAAGTCGCGATCGCGTTTTGGATAAAAACGAACTGATGAGCCGGCTCTGGCCCGACACCGTTGTTGAGGAAGCCAATTTAAGTCAGAACATTTACCTGTTGCGGAAAGTGTTAGGTGAAGGAGACGGTTACATAGCAACCCATCCAAGGCGCGGGTACCGTTTTGTTGCAAGTGTAAACGAGATCCCGGATCCGAATGCGGACTCAGTCGCATACGCGATCGAACCGGAGAATGCGACCTACCCCCTAAGGTTTACTCCGGAAGAACCAGTCACAATAGCAAAGGATTTTGAACGACGAGCGCCGAACAGAAAGCTGGCCGCGGTTGCCCTCCTCTGTTTTCTTGGACTCTCGCTCACATTTGCTCTCTCATACTTTCGTAAGAAGAACGGATCTACAGCCACAGCGCACGTTACTCGAGTTGAATCACTGGCGATACTCCCATTTAAGCCTTTAAGTTCTGATGCGATCGACGAAGTGCAGGGCTTCGGCATGGCAGACACGTTGATAACTCGCCTCAGCAATACAACAAAGTTTGTAGTTCGCCCAACGAGCGCAGTGCGCAAGTTTAAATCACCCGAACAAGACCCATTGGCTGCCGGCCGCGAGTTGCAGGTTGACACAGTGCTCGACGCAAGCGTGCAGAGAGTTGGCAATAAGTTAAGAGTGACGATGCAACTTGTAAGAGTCAGTGATGGATCGACAGTCTGGGCGGGAAAATTCGATCAGGAGGGAAACGACTCTCTCGCAGTACAAGACCGCCTGGCTGAACAAGTAGCGCAAGCGCTCATTCCACAGATGACGGGCGAGGAGCAAAAACTGATAGCGAAGCGCTACACCGAGAATGCCGAAGCTTATCAACTTTATATGATGGGCCGCTATCACTGGAGCAAGACTAATCGAGCGGATTGGAACAAGGCAATCGAGTATTTCAACAAGGCAATTGAAAAAGATCCGACCTATGCGCTGGCATACACTGGACTCGCGGACTGTTACCTATCCATCGTCATAGATTCGTCGATATCAGAAACTGAGGCCATACCCAAGGCGAGACAAGCTGCGATTGCGGCGTTGCAGTTGGACGACAATCTTGCCGAGGCACATGTCTCGCTAGGACGAATTAAAGCCCTCCACGACTGGGACTGGTCCAATGCTGAAATTGAATTTAAGCGCGCGCTCGAACTCAATCCAAACTCTGCCGCCGCCCATCGTGAATATGCAGGTTACCTGACTTATGTCTTGCGGACTGATCAGGCAGTAGCGGAAGCAAAACGCGCAAGAGAGCTTGATCCTCTGTCGCAACTAGCAAACTTCCACGTTGCCTGGGCACTTATTTCCGCTGATCGCTATGACGAGGCGATCGAACAATCTCGACAAGTTGTCGGAACCTTTCCTAACGCGTATTTATGGATTGCATGGGCCAATATTGGCAAGGAACAATATGACGAAGCTATCGCAAACCTACAGCAAAGAATAAGTTTGTTGGGCGATGATCCTATAACAAGTGCTAACCTGGGATACGCTTACGCAATGTCAGGAAAACACAGTCAGGCAAAGCGAGTGCTGGCTCAATTGCTAACGCTATACAAGCAGCATCAAGCCTCATCCTATTTCATTGCAGTTGTCTATGCCGGTCTGCACGACATGAATCAAACCTTCGCGTGGTTGGAAAAGGCCTATCACGAGCGCTCGCGCAGTTTGGCGACTGGTCTAAACGTCAATCCTGTGTGGGATAGCTTTCGGTCAGACCCACGCTTTGCAGATCTGCTGCGCCGCGTGGGCCTGCCGCAATAGGGTTTATACCGATAACCTTCAGCGAACCCGCTCAATGCGAATGAAGACTGCATAGTCGCCTCGCAAGTCATCGTGATCTCTGAACAAGAGTGGGATCACGCCGAATCCGCGACCCAGGTCAGTGCGTGAAGTCCGGTCTGCCGCATCGTAGGTCAACACCAACAGCTGTGGGAGGTATCCCCAATGCGTTGTTCGGTCAGCCATTCCGATAGGCCGATCTTTGTCGTCAATGCCCTTTCCAACTCGTACTGGATCAAACAGTCTGCGGAGTGTAACGTTGACGTCAGTGCTTACTTCTGGTCCGCTGCGTCGAGCGATTGCTTGTCTCATATCAGTGTCGATGGCGGTCCACGTATTCAAGATCGCCTGGTCCCATTGATTATTAAGCAGACGCGGATCTTCATCTGACTCCCAAATAGAAGGATTCAGGACGAGCGCATCTTGATCTCTGGTCAACTCACCCTCCCAGACCAGCAAAGGCGGACGATCAAACAAAGGAGATGTGACTGATACCCACGGCGTTTCTGAGGGGAAAGAGTCTCTCTCTCTGAAACCTCCGTTGCCACCGAACAAGTTATGTCCTGAGCCGGCGCGAATGCGGTCAGGATGATTATTGGTATCGCCCATTACCAGACTTCGCACGGTACGTAAATCGTAACTCCTGGTTGGACTGTATAACCTGAGTTCGGTACTCAAGAAGACTTCATCATCAACGCCGTCGCTTTGAAGAATGTGGTCGCTGGTCGGCCGATTACAGGTGAAACCATTAATCGTGATCCGAAAGCGACCGTTTGTAGCAGTTGACGGGACCGGACGTTCCGGCGCACAACCGCCCAGCGCACGGCAAACGGCCGCGTGCGCGTTAGGTCGTAGTGGCACATCACCCGGTGCAATCCCAGGTTGTGCGGTCGCGAATAGAATTGACTCAACCTGGTCAGCCGAAGGGGCTGGCATGGCGGCCCAGATCAGTCCGGCGACACCGGCCACAAAAGGAGAGGCGAAGCTGTTGCCGTTGACAAGCTTAGCCGCTGGTGAAGTACCGCCGGGCATGTCGCTCGACTCGTCGGACACCCAAACGGTAAATGGACCAAAGATATCTACACTGGTTGGCTGCATTCCGAAACGAGAACCAAAAGCCGATGATGGATGTCGCTGCCGCGAGTTGTTCGCCATACCACCAACACAAATCACGCCATCGTTCTCGCATGGCATAATCCAATCTCGTTCCCAAGTGATTGGGCCTATCCCATCCAATGCGTCAATATCCAGACCATCATTTGGTGCAGATGCAAAAAGCAATATGCCGCTTGCACGCAGGCCCGCTGTGAACAAATTAATTGCTCCGCCCGGCAACACCGCCAATGCAGCGGGAATGCTACTACTAAAACTCATGTTGATTATTTGAGGTCTGGTTGCGAGGCCTTGCAGCGTGTTTGCAATGGCATCTATCAGAAAGAAAATGTCAGGCGCCGGCCGCTCGACCATCACGGCTTCGGCAATCGGACCCGCCGGCCCAGCCGCGCCGCTGCGGTTGTCAGGTATTCCCATCAATGCATCAGTCACGTTCGCGCCGTGAAACGGACACGGCGTGCCACCGCTACATAAAGATGGATTGGGAGTTCCCAATGGTCCAGCGACGCGACCAATAAACTCGCCAGCAGGGGTATCGGCGTGCCGCACGAATCCGTTGTCCAGGACCGCAATCTTGACGGGCAGGCGAACTCGTGGTGCCCGAGTCAACTCACGCCACGCCTCGCCAACGCCCATGTTTTGCGGACTGCCGGTATTAAAGTGGGGCCACTGATACGCGTTGCGAGTCCAGGACGAACCATTCCCGCTCTCTGCTTCGACCGTACTGCGATCGAGAAAGTCGTTAGGGTAAAGCAGGAAGTTCATAGAAACCGGAGTACCGGCAGCTGCCTCACTCGCCGCCGCGGCAATAAGTTGCAGGCCCGCCTGGCTTGAAACTCGGTGAGCCCCTCCGTTTGCTTTGTTGAACGAAAGAATGTCCTTACCAATACTCGCCGTTTGCGCCTGGCTCGCGTCGATACGAATCAGATGCATGGCAGGAATGTTCGGGAGGTTTATTTCCTTGGGGACAACAGTCTTTAGCACCTTGCCGTTCCAACGTTCCACGAGCCCGCTGACTAGTTTTTCGTTATCTGTTACAACGATCAATTCGTCTTCGACGAAATCCGCCTTTATGTTACCGGGCCCGATTACACTGGCGACTGGACGTAGCTCCCCATCAAGTTTGGGAAGCTCTGGCACTAACGGTTTGAATGAGGTATCCACCGAGAACGTTAAGCGTGGTGGGTTTCCACCACTCTGGCCGCATTTGATGGAGAAAGCGCCCCTCTCGCGGTTCGATTCCATCATGTTTGGAGAAAGGATTTTGATTGCTTGCCAGCCTTCATAGACTGGTAGCGCACTGGGATGGCCCAATGTCCAATCGGTACTGACTGATTGGGTCCCAGCTTCTTTGAAGTCGAGAGTAAACGTTGGCGCAGTTGGTCCGTCACTGCGTGTGAACGTGTACTTCACTGTTCCCGGTCCATTTGTCGTGATAGAGCCTGTGAAATTCACCTTTAAGGGACACGGGCCGCTGAGATTTGTTTCCACTGCGGTTAAGGATACCGCCGTTACTAGAGTGGCCTGTCTGTACAGCGCGGCACTAATGCTGAGAACGCAACTTAGCACCAAAGCCACGAGGTTAAGAGGTTTTGTGAGTGAATGGTACAACATGGATTTGATTCTCCTTCTTCATGAGGTTGCGGTGACACATCAGCCACCATGCACAACCAGTCTGCTTCTTGCACTCGGAGGATCTACCTGAGAACCAAAAAGAGTCCTCAACCGTGACTCAACCTTTTCTCATCGTTTTCTCAACGCCGAATTAATTAGGGTTTTGTAACTTCAGGCCGGGTCGACGGAACACGTCAGTAATTCAACTTGACGACCAACTGAATCAATCGCGGGTTGTTGCTGGTGGAGGTGATGCGGCCGAAGTCTCCGGGCTGGAGAATCTGTCCGGTGTTCGGATCAATGACGCCGCCGCTGGGAATGACGGCATTGAGGTCGCTGATCGGATTAGCGCGGTTTACATAGTTGAATAAATTAAAGAACTCAACTCGAAATTCAAGGTTCCTCGACTCGTCAAATGGAAAGCGTTTGATTATCGAGAAATCTACGTTCGTCTGCGATTGTCCACGCAATACGTTGCGCCCGACATTTCCAATGTCAGTGCCGGGCGCGTTCGCAATCGCACCGCCGTTCGAACTCGGTATGAAATTTCCGGTCGTGACGATCGGACGAGAAAAAGCGAAAGGATTAAATGCGTAGCCGGCCGGAATGTTGCTCATCGCAGTATGCCGGGTTGCACCAGTTGCCCAGTTCGGTCGCGCCAGAGGATTTACTCCGTTGTTCAATCCGTAGAAAGAACCAGCGCCCGTATCGACTACATCTATCGGTGCTCCAGACATCGCCACGATGATGCCTGCCAGTTGCCAGTTCGACAGCATCCATCGACCACCCATGGATCGTGTGGTGAACGCAGGCCGTGGTAAATCCCACAAGTAGCTCAGTACAAAACGGTGCTGCCGATCAAAGTCGGAGACGCCGCGGTTCGCCCGATTGTCTAACTGATTGCCGAGGATTGTGCTGAAATCAAACTCATCTCTTCCTGACGCATTATCGATTGACCTTGAGTATGTGTATGCGGCGAGGAATTGAAGGCCGCCTGCAAGTTGTCTGGTTAAGCTCAACTGCAAGGAATTGTAGTTCGATTGCGCAGTGTTTTGGCTTTGACTGAAGTTGGTTGTCGAAACTCCCTGAAAGGGCGCACGAAGTATTGCATTAGCGGGAGTATTAGTAGTGATCGCAGCCCCTGGAAGATTTAGCGCACTCAAAACTTCGTTGATGATCGGGCGTTCTGGACTCGCCAATCGTGCCTGATTTAGCGCTACCAGTCGCGGCAATCTGAATCCACTGGTGCCGACGTAAGCGGCTTCAAGCAGAAGATCGTCATCGATCACAAATTGGAGAGTTGCGTTGTAATGTTGAAGATAAGGGGTTCGGAGACTGCGGTCGGGAAACACACCAGAAAGCGTGGCGCCAGGAACAAAGATCGGAAAGTTTTCAGGCGAAGGAACTTCGAAGAAGGGATTCACGAAAGGTGGTGAAGGCCTGGAGGCAACAACGTAAGTTGGTGGCAACTGTATGCCATTATTCAAAGGACCACTCGATCCACGTGAGTAGAAGATACCCCAACCGGCTCGCAGCACCAGCCGGTGTGACGAAAGCGGCGAGTAGACAAATCCAAGGCGTGGGGCGAAGTTATTCAAATCGTTGCTTGTCACGAGGCGCTTGCCCACGTTAGGCACATCAGGCAAGTCGTATTGAGGTATTACATTTTCGGCCTGCACAAATCCGGCGATGGGTGGTCCCTGAGGAACGCGCGCGCTGTTGACGAGCAAACGAGGCTTGTAGAGGGCGGGATCGAAAGTTGCTATTCGACCGCGTGTGTCATGGAAAGGAAGATTAAGTTCGTAGCGTAATCCCAGGTTAAGCGTGCTGCGCTGCGACAGCTTCCAATCGTCTTGAATGAAAAGGTTATAGTCACCGCCACGCAAGTTGCGGTCATTTATTCCGGAACCTATGAATGAAATGCCTGGAAGACCACTCAGAAAATCAGTGAAGCTATTGAAATCGATTTGACCGCGGCGGAAAAAAGAAAAAGCTATCGTCTGTTGATATTCAATCACGTCTCCGCCCGCCTTGATTGTGTGATCGCCTCGCAAAAGCGAAACAACATCAGTGGCTGTCGCCGAGTGATGTGCAGCATTCAAATCAATATTCGTTGAACCGGTGCCGAAGATCACACCTCGCGCGTTCGGTGCTATGCGAATCAGCGGTAAGCCGGGAAACATTTCCGCATTGGGCCGTCGTATTCCGAAATCAGAGTCTTTGAGAGGCTCCAGTGGAAACGAATTATTGCGGACAAAGTTGTATCCGAACCGAGCTTCATTGACGACGTTTGCGCTAAACGTGTGAACGTCCTGGATGGAAATTAGTCGATGATCGAGCTGCCGGCGGTTTGAAAACCCTGACACATTGGGGCCGTTGAACATTGCCAGCGTCCAGGGGGCCTCTGCGAAGAAAAATTTTATAGCGAGCCAGTTGCTATCATTGATTCGATAATCGAGATTTGTATTGAACTGGTTCTCTTCGAAATCTGAGCGGCCGGCGCCAGAATATCGGCCGCCCGCCTGCGGACTCGGAATTAGAAATCGCCCATCAGGCAACCTCGCATTCAACAAGGCAAGCGATGTCGGATGTACAAAGCTTACGTTGAACGTCTGGCGCAGAACCTGGTCCGAACGGTCATCCGTCAGGCCCGGTGCGATCAACACGTTGGAAGAAATACTATTCGGCGAAGCATTGTTCTGCTCGAATGTTCCCTGGTAAGCGAGGAAGAAATACGCTCGTTCCTTCTGTATCGGTCCTCCCAACGTTGCTCCAAACACGTAGCGTTTGAGCAACGGGCGATCAACTCCTGCGGCCTTTAGAAAAGGATTATTTGCATTCAAAATGTCATCGCGGAAATATGCATATGTCGAGCCATGAAAGAAGTTATTGCCGCTGCGCGTGATCGCCTGCACGTTTCCGCCTCCCGACCTCCCATAGCTCGCGTCATACATCAGTGTTTGAACTTTGAATTCCTGGATTGTTTCAGGGGCTGGAACAGCAATAAACAGTGCGCTGTTAGTACCGATGGTATTAGCGTCTACTCCATTGATTTGGAAATTATTTTGGGTCCTGCGGGCGCCGTTTACGGAAATGTTTTGAGAGTTGCGGCCAACGCCGGTGCTGTCAGCGAGGCTGGTGTTCGTGCCAGGCGAGAGCGCAAGGAGTTGGGTGAAGTTCCGGGTTGCCAGAGGCAACTCAGACACGTTGCGGGCGTCAATAGCACGGCCAAGGCGTGGTCCATCCACCTGGGCCAGTGATGGTCCAGCACGGGTAGAAACCGTCTCGTTGATCAGTGAAGCTACTGAAAGATCGACGTTGAGTTGAGTGGTCTCAGTTAGAGTTATCTTGATGTTGTTAAGTGAGACCTGCTCGAACCCGGCAGCACCGATAGTCACCTGATAGACACTGGATGGTAATAGGGATATGGCGTAATAGCCTGAATTGTCCGTCGTACTCCTTCGCATCTCTCCGGTTTGAGAGTTGATCACCACCACTTGTGCACGCGCGATCACAGCACCATTTTGGTCTCTAACAACACCTGCAATACCGCCTGTGGTTTGGGTTTGAGCATGTGCCGAATAATAAAGAGGCACCAATAGGACAGTGAGTGATAGAGCGCCCAAACGACTCGAAAACATTGGCTTCTCCGAGTTCCGCGGGAAGTTTGAAAGGGGCCTAATTGTATACGTTTTCCGCTCTGAGGTAACGCTGAAGGCGAACGCTGATGCCGTGAATGAGGCGTTGCGCCGACACTAGCTGGATCTGAGACTGGCGGATAGTTTCAGATTAACGAACAAGAGCAATGCACCAAACACGCAGACAGCAAGCGAAAGCATTTGTACTTTGGTGGTGGTCCAGCGCAAGGTCGGAAACTGAGGGGTCCAAACCGCCATACTTCCCTGTCCCGTAAGAAAGATTTGTCCGTTATTCTGTGCATGCCAGGCCGAAAAATATCCTATCGTTGTTTGCCATAACGGTCGTGGAACAAACGTATCTCCACTTTGGGAACGATCGAGGTTTATGACGGAATCGGCAACGTCTCTAATCACGTCTTTGTAAACGCCGGAAGACTGACTCAAGTCGACAGTTTGCAAGCTCGCAAACTTCTCCTGCCTCGCGAGCAGAAAAGACACCAACCCTGAATGATCGTTCAGCACGATTACGTGCAAACGGCGGCTCGATTCATCTTTCAGCGACGATAGCAATTTCTCCAAATCGATTGGTTGCACCGAAGGGTCAACAATGAGAACCACGCCGGCATTACTCGACAAGAACTGGGAGATATCCGTTCCTTCCGTGAACGCCCAGAGCACGGGGATTTCCGGATGGTTTAGAAAGGCCAGTGCCTCGCCCAGGTTGAAGAGATCGACTTCAGTCTCGGATCGGTTCTTGAAGCGGGCGCTAGTCCATGCCAGTACCGGCGTGGCTGTTACTCTGGTGACTGATGAATCGGAAGTTTGCTTATCTGCAAAGAGGTGCCATTCGCCTATGTTCCATATCCTGAAGACTTCTGAAGATCTGCTGAGCAACTCAACCTGGGCCGGGGTTTTTACCAGATAGTATTGAACTCCCAAATGGCGGGTAATCTTTATTCGTTCCGTTACAGTTAATGTGTCTTGAAGAGATTCCTCGACGGCAAATCCACCGATGCCGAAGTGTTCCCTGGTCGTGGAAAACAAGTTGTTTGCGGCAGTGGAAAACGGGGAAATCAATGTCTGTTCACGAAAAACCGACCATAGTATTGGTCTGCCGTCAATTGCAATCTCATGGGCAATGGCGCGGGACAGAGCGAGTTCTTTCGGATCCCGTGCAGGTGAATTGAAAACAGCATTTGATTCCACCAGTTCGACCAGCAACTTTCCTGGCGGCAGTTGCTGCAATGCCCGGCGGATCTGTTCGACAGTTTGTCCATCCTCACCGGAGAACGACGCGATGCCAAAGCGTTGCGAAGGATGAATCCATGCCAGCACAACCACAAGCAGCGCGAGACTAAGGTTTACTACCCAACGTTCTCCGCCCACGATGCTGAAGAGTGTGCTGGCAAACAATCGTGTTAGCGGAATGGTTGCGAGGATCATCGGGCCGGCAAGAACTCGGGCAGGCTGAAATGGAATCCACTTAATCAACTCGCCCAGCGGAGTCAGAGCGGTTATCGCGGTGAGAATGACAGCCACGCATAACACTACCAGCTTCAAATGCTTTCGTTCTTTCCAGGCTACCAGAAGACAGGCCGGCCAGACGACATTAAAACCACCCAGAGATGCGAAGAGACCTTCGGTTGGCAGAGGACGGCCGACGGAATAGCGATACCATCTGATCAGCGGAACAAGCCAAATCCCAGCGATGACGACAGGCGTTATCAACCAGAGGAATGAACTGGCGAAGTGTGGCCAGTGCCGCCTGGTGCTCGCCAGACGGAGTCGACGAAAATGTGTTAAAGCCAACCAGCACACGCCATGGATCGCTGCGAAGGGCAGTACATGAACATTGCTCAAGATTGTCGCACAAAGAGCAAAGACGGCGACCACGGCCGGCTTCCAGCATCGCTGCGAATAAGGCAAAAAAGCACACCACACACAGAGCCAAACGAAACCAAGCGTCTGGGTGTACAAGCCCACTTCAAATTCACCAAGCAATCCAATTCCCGAAAGCGAGGCGACGTTGGAACCACACGCGATCACACCTGCCCATCCAGCAGCGAGCAATGCCTCTAATCTTCTCAGGCCGACTCTCCGCCCGAGGATAAAGAGCACGCCGGGCAGCACGGCAAACGTCAGTGTCGTTAGTAGCTTGACTGCTAGTGGCGCGCTGAGGCCGGTGAGTTTCATGAAGAGTGCGCCGGACCAGTAGAAAAGTGGTGGATAAAAAACCGGGAAAGGTATTCCGCCGAATGGTTCAGGAAGCCAACCGATCAGATTCGGGAAAATGTGACTGGCATAAAGTTGGACCAGCATCACGTGTCCCGAGCCGTCTGCACCACCGATTACCTCATTGGCGAAGTAAGTTCTCAGATAACTGCCACTGAGAAATATCCACCACGCGTAAAGTAAGATCAGTGGACCGACGCGTTGGAGAGATCTATTTCTTAACAAGCTGCTTTACGTTCCGGACGTCTTTTGAGGGAGTAGGGCGTCAACATCACTGATTATTTGTCGGGCCATTTTGCTCCGAAGAGTCGGGCCTTCAGCGCCCCCGGGCCAGATCCCTCTGATGCGATGTTGCCTGTCAACCAGTAGATGCGTGGGCACAATCATCAGCGAGAGAGGAGAAGGAACTATTGCCTTCTGGTGCGCCCAGAGAAATGAAGGGGCATCGATCTTGAGTTGATTAGCAAAAGCGAAGAACTCTTCGGACCCGTCAGTCTTAAAGGAGACAATTCCGTATTTGATCCCTCTTTGGGCCAACTGCTCTTTGACGTCCTTAATGTAGTCGATCGAATGAGCACACACCTGACAATGTCGATCCACTACTAACAACATGGTGAGATCTTCACTGTCCACCAATGGGCTCAGAATATACCCTTGCTGATCTTCCAGCCTCGCAGTATCCAGCGGAAAACCGATCTTCGGACCCAACCATAAGTCGGAATTGTTCACAATCTTTTCAAACTGGAATCCGTTCTCGGTAATCAACTGTTCCGAGATCTCGCCGGACCTCGGCGCGAACGGGTTGTAGCGAATGATGCCTCGCATAAGAAACGCCGACAGAACTGCGATGCCGCAGCAAAACAAAAGTCGTAGCGCAACGGAAGATTTGAGACTATCGATTGTCATAATGTGGCACCGCTTTTTGTTTTAGACATTGGGCGCTCCGGCGTTTTCAAGAGCGATTGCTTGTAATTCAATAACGAGGAAAGTAGTGAAAGCCGAAGTCGTGTGCGCAAAGCGGCCGAGTCGACCGAGGACACAATGCCGATCAAGTCAAAAGCGCTCAACTGGACCAGTTCCGCGGGAATATCCAGCGGTTCGAATTGGCCTCGCGCGGTTTGCTCGGAAGAATCCGGTTTGTCCTTGAGTGCTACCGTCGCCCGGTTGATGGACTTAACTGCCTCACGAAAGACACTGTAAGCATCCTGCGGTGATACCTTGCCATACGCTCGGACCAGACTCATATAGGGATAGAAGGTATTGAAGTCCGGGTGCTCCAGCTTCTCGAAATTTCGTCGCGTTCGGCTAAGCAGGTCGATGACAAGAGTATTTTTTTCAGACTCTTGTCCGAGTATCGCCTCGGCAAGATTCAGAGTGACAAATGGTTGCAATTCCTGCGGAACAGCACTGATGATCCGTTCCATCGCAGCGAAATCTTTATTCTCATAGCGACGCGTGGCTGCAAGTGTGCCGTACTGCACTCGGATCGGGTCCCATGCATCTCCCATTGCTTCTCGTTCTTCGCGGGACATACCATCCAGAACAGAGATTGCCAGATCAAGATTTCCGCTCTTCCCAGCCGCTTGCACCGCGCGGCTCAGAAAGAGAACACGCAGTTCCACGCTCTCCGCATTTCGCGCGGCTGATAAAAAATCTTCCGCGGTCTTGAGTGGTTGATTTCTAAGCGCTTCATCGCTTCCGGGCGCGACAGACTTGCACCTGGCCACCGCGTTTCTGACTGGCGGCCCCTGCTGCGGAACGAATCGATCCACTTCGTTAAGTAGCGGGACAATGAGAAAGGCGTAACTGCAATCGCGTTGCTTCTCATCCAAATCCGCCTGGACAGCTCCCTTGATAATCGTGTTTAGCAAACTTGCCCGGAGTTGCGAAGAGGGTGGAGTTGCCTTGATGTTCGGGTTGTAATTGGAAGTAAAAGCAGCGAACGTTAATGAGGAAAACAGGTTGATGTTTTGCGAGAGCTGAGCGGCGTTCAGTGCCTCCGTAAATAAATCATCCGCGAGCTTGCTGTTGCGCTCTCTGAGCTCGATCAGCAGCAAGTTAAACTTGCTTGCATCTCCGTAACGAAGTGAAGCAGACCCTAACTGCGCGGCGCGCGCTGGGTTTTCGGAAACCACTTGCATGCCTGCTTCCACCAACGCATCAGCGATGTAGTTTGAGTTGCTAGAAGCAGCGTTTCCCTTGTTCTCAGCGAGAGTAGTTAAAAGCGGCTGTAGCCGGTCACTGAGTTTTTGATCCCGTGCCGCAATGATACGCAGCGCGACGCGAATCGCACCGATCAATTGCGCTGAATCAGTTGCTTGCGAACCACCTGCAGTGTTGTTCGCGGCAGTTGCTGCTTCCAGATCTTCAACCGCCTTTGACAAAAACCGACGCGCGCGCGGCGCGTCTGTCTTCCACCACAACTCACCAAGCCTTGACCAAAGAATCGCGCGCTCGACCGGTTGGAACAAGGTGGCGTCCTTAATAAGATCATTTGAGACTTGCTCGATTTGGGTTTCTGTCAGGGTGCGACGGTATTGCAGATCGACATTTTCCTTTGACTGTACCTGTCCGACAGTAACAGCGGCCATCGAGGTTAATAAGAACAAAAGGGGAGCCAGGTAAGAAAGGTGATTGGCTTTCATTTATGCTGTTAGGACTTCAGAAATTTTGAGGCGGGTTGGAGAGATTGTTGGATTCCCGCCTCGAATTGAATTACAACTTCATGGAGTACATGAGATGCCGGTAGGACAATCTCCAGTGCCCTGCGTCCTCATAAATTTGCAGGTAGCAGAGCCCGGGCCTCCCGCGATGGTGTAGTAGCACCAGATTGCTGAACAATACGTACCACCACTGTACCAATCGCGGCAATTACCAACACCGCCTCCATAGGATTGAGAGAAAGCAGTTTGCGTGAACGCACCGGAGCTACCGAATGCCCCTGATAACGCACCGAACAGAATCGATGCGAGCAGCATTTGCCGCAGCTTACACCCCCGAATTAAATTTTTCATGAGAGGGACTCCCTTATTACTCTGAGGTTATTTTGGTGACTCAATCGCTAGTACAAACAGTTACGAGGTGTGGTGTTCGTATTGGCAATTGAACTGAAAGCGCGGCAAAGTATATAGGCAAACGGTCGAAAAGTTTTATTTCAAGTTTGTGGCATTTTGATGTTAGCGAAACTTCCCTTCAGGATGGCTCTTCTTGTTTTTGCTTTCAGCATAGCGGCTGTGTATGGCGTCGCACAAACACCTAAAGAAAAGCCAACGCCACCTTCGCCGAGCACCAGGGATGATGAGCAAGAGCGCGTTAAGATCTTCACCGAAGAAGTTGTCTTGCCGATTGTTGCCTACGATGCCTATGGCCGTTTCGATCCATCCATTAATCCGGATGATGTGCTGGTGTTGGAAGATGGCGTTTGGCAACAGGTAAAAAGTGCTCGTCGCATTCCACTGAACGTTATCTTGTTGCTCGACATGGGGAGTGTTGTCGTGGCGACGCAACATCTTGACGTCACTCGACAGATTGCGATGCGCGTTATCTCCAAGCTTCGGCCGGGTGATCGAATGGCCTTGATCCAATTCACCAATCGTGCCGAAGTATTGCAGGACTGGACTGACGACAAGCAGAAGCTCGTTAAAGCGCTGGATCCGGAGCATGGAAAGCTTTTATCCGGAAATCGGTCACGGATTTCAGCAGGCCTAAAGGCAGCCGTAGATGAACTAAAGGGAAAAGAAACAGGCAGTACACACGTCGTCTTGATAACAGATGGCGATGAGATGCCGGGAACCGAATACGCTGCGACTCTAAAGCAGTTGCTCCAGATGCAACCAGCGGTTCACGTGCTCAGTTACACTACACTCGCAGTTCAGGAAGTTCGAAAACGAAAGGGCGGACTGCTCTTCGATCGGGCAATGAAGCGCTTTTACAAAGATTATGAGAACGCGATCAAAGACAGCGAACGACGGCTTACTGCTCTGGCTGAGAATCTTGGCGGACGAATCTTTTTACCCACCTCCACAGAAGAGGCGCTGAAGCAGGGAGATGAGTTGGCAGGCGACATTGGTGCAACATGTGTACTCACATACACTCCGAAGCGTCCACTCGAGTCCAGTGACGACACTCAACCGCGGCATATAGAAGTCTTTCCCCGTCGCACCGGATTGCGAGTGCGCGCCTTGCGCACGACAGTGCTGCGTACTTCGAGAATCGCGGACTAGCCGGACAAAATTTCATTAATGACGGAATCGTCCTCATAAGTATTACCGAACTAAGAAGCATTGACTTTTCCTACGGACGGGAATATCGTCTCACTCTCCAGCCCACGAGCTGAATTCTCACGAGCTTGCCCTCGAGCATACTCGACAAATCCAGCCCAGAAGCAAGAGGTTTTACATTCTCGCATCATTGTCTTCGCAACACAGGTGACTTATGAGCCTCGAACGTGCCGGACAAGCATTAACTGTTAAAGCAACAGAGTGCTCATAAACTGTAAGCACGAATCGAAAGCGCGAACCATCGGGCTTCAAAAATGAGGGATTGTAGTACTGTTTACTTAGAGCGTGCTAACCCTCGGTGTCGGATGAAGAGCGGTTTCTGGCGAACAATTTGGCTGGGCCATCTCCACAGGACTAGTCATTATGACGCTCACATTGATCGGTTGCAGTTTGGCCCACCGCAAGCTGCTCGAAAAAATAGAGAGGATCGCGCCCACCGACGCGGAAGTACTAATCAGTGGTCCGAGCGGCGTCGGCAAGGAACTCTATGCCCGCTTCATTCACATGTCGAGTAGTCGCCGTCAAGCGCCCTTTGTACCTGTCAACTGCGGTGCCTTGCCAACCGACTTGTTTGAAAACGAGTTTTTTGGACACGTAGGCGGAGCCTTCACAGGCGCTCGGCCACAAAGTGATGGTCTCGTCACGGAGGCTGAACACGGCACGCTCTTTCTCGACGAAATCGACTCACTCTCACTAGCCAGCCAGGTCAAGCTATTGCGCTACCTGGAGGATGGCGAATATCGACGTCTCGGGGAAACTCGAATCAGACGCTCTGACGTCCGTTTCATAGCAGCCACAAACGCAGACCTGAGCGCCGCAATGCGGGACGGAAGGTTCCGCGAGGACCTCTTCTTCCGCTTGCGTGTTGTACCAATCGAGGTGCCGCCGCTGCGTGAGAGACGCGAGGATATTCCGATCTTGCTGTCGAGTTACGTCACCTACTTTGCGAAGTTCTATGATCTACCGAGGGTGGCTTTTGGTATACAGGCCAAACGCGTGCTGCAAGAGTATGCCTGGCCGGGTAACATTCGTGAGTTGAAGAATTGCGTGCAATACCTGACCTGCTTGCGGCTCGAGCGACCGGTAAACATCAACGACTTGCCATTGTTAGATGCTGAACGAGAAAAGCCCCGGTTGGAATCTTATACATTTGTGAGTGAGCGACCACTGAAGGAAGTAAAGCGGGAACTCGTAACGCGCCTGGAACGTGAATATCTCGAAGAGGCCTTACGCCAAAGCCGGGGCAACATCACCCAGGCCGCACGCGCCAGCGGCACACACCGTCGGGCATTCTTTGAGCTGATGCGCAAGTATGGAATTAAACCCGCGGACGTGTTTCCAGCGGTTAACCTCTCTGACGATCCGCGGGACGACTTGTCTCAGGAAGAGGCTGAAGCTGAGGGGCGTAATTCAACCTTGAAACCATCGACTGAGATAAGGAAGATGGGTGTTTGAATGAGTGCGTCTGGCCTGACAGCATTCTCTCAGACGGGTTGACCATTGACATATGACGTCGTCTTAGACGCCCGGGCTAATCTCTACCGACGCTACGTGGCGAGGACTGACGTCAGGATTTCGCTCAAGACATTTTTCACATAAAAACCCTCTGCTCTAGGCTTTCGCGGCTTGACCGGATTCAGGATCGACATACCATGACTGGAGCCCCGCCTCGGCCAATTGGGTACGGTTCAACAGGGCAGTTTCCTTGCGACTGAACAAGACATTGATTTGTTTTACTGAAGGGTCTCCTTTTCCGAGCAGGCGTTTCAGTTTGGCGATCGTCTTTTCGTCGAGCTTTGCACTTGCGTCGACGTGCTTCGGAACCCAGAACACTTGACCTGGATCAAAAAAACCCCTCACTCCGGCGATTGTGATCAGTTCCCGCTTCGCAGTTGCTTCATCTTTCTTTGCTTCATCTTTACCCAGTGGGGGCATTGCCGCAGTCGCCTCTTTCAATTTTTGTTCGCCGCTTGGCGTCGCGACCCGAAACGGGTCGTCGCCAACCTGGATCAGCAATCCCTGTGGCAACTGATTAACCACCGCGACGGGATTATCTGCCAGCGCTTTTCCTCCCTGCCGGGCTATCTCGTCAGGACCAAAAAAGTTCAGCCAGTAGAGACCGCTCGCGTAAAAGGTCCGGCGCGCCTGTGCGTACGCAGCCTGATGCAGCGCCCGACCGTGAGCAGCGAGGCGACAGACACCATATGTTGGTGAACCAAAGGCCGCGATGAGATCGATGAAAAGCTTGCGAAGATCACCGGCGGGGATTGTGGCGGCTAACGTCGCCTGAATGTGAATCCCTACTGAACTATTGTCTGGTGCTTGCGACACTCTGACGGTAAGGCCCGAATCTCGGTTAATTAACTCGACAAAGTGTTTTTTGCGGTCGAGAGCTTGAAGTACGGATTGATCCAGGTAACCACTGGTAGGGCGATTCCGCTTGTCCGTGACCTCTAGTTCGGTAGGACGCGGCAGGAAAGATTTTTCCAGCAACTCGAGAATCATTCGAAAGCCGTCGGCTCCCCGAACCGAGGTGTTGTCGGCATACACCCGCATCTCAAGTTCATCGCTTTGTAGATCCATGGTCACACTTCTCCTATGGCAACACAATTGCGGAGCCAGTCGCAGAGTCAATGTATTTGATCGTCACGTTATCGAGCAAAACTTCTCTTATCTTTGAGGCATTCGCCATGGCGGCCTCTCTGGTGCTGAACAAATACTCCACGTGAGTTATCGGCTTGCTATTGAAAGTCGCGCCATCCTTGATGAGCCTCGCGTAGTCATCGAGTTGGCTTTTTGAACTTCCAGAGAATTTCTCCGCAGACCGCAGATGCTTATAGTCCACCACTGTTCCGCCGCTGGCAGTAGAAAACCAATTATCGGAAGTCATTGGGTTCCGGCTGTACGAGCCGGCGAGCTTACTGGTGTCTACCGACGCTCGTTCGCCTTTCCCCCCGTAAGCAAACCTGGTCGCCCATTGTTCAAAGATCGAACCGCTCTGGTTGGGGTGAAGACCTTCAGTAACCTCCAGCAGTTTCTTGATGCCATCTGGTCCGGGCCCCAACTTTGTCGCGATCGCCTCATGGATTTGCGGTAAGAACTTTTTGACGATTCCACCTTCCGTTCGCACCTTTCCCATTGACGCTGATATCGCCTTGATGGCCGCGTCGTCAACTCCGGCCTGACCTATGGCACGCAGCATCTGGGCAACGCTATCGATGTCGCGCGTCTTCAAGTAGTGTCCAATGATCGTTGCGAACTGAGTGTCTGACATGTTCCGGCGCAGCAGATTGACGGTGGTGACAACATGCTCGGACTGTTCAGCCATCTTGCCGAGTCGGGCCAGGACCTCGGCGTTGCCGGCAAACTTCGCCAGCACCAGTGTTCGCACTTCGGGAGAGAGCCGAAGGAGCCCAGTCACCGCGAGGTCATCCAGACCTGCTGCTGCCAAGCGAATCGCAGCGGCTGCCTCGGGACTGGCGCTTAATAGTTTCTTACCCTTCTGGGCGCGCTCTGCTGCTGCCGCAACTCCCTCGGCAAAGGCAGCGGCGTCCGCTACTTTTTTCTCTGCGGCCAGTTCTTTCCCAACCACGAGGGCCTGCGCCTTCAAGGCGGCTACTGTAGTTGTGCCCTCAGCCACACCTTTCGCCGCGGCGGCGAGACCGCGAAAAGCTTTAAAAGCAGCGCCGACGTCCACCACCGCAGCGGCGATATCAAGGGCCAGCCAACCGAGGCTGGGTTCCTGAGATGTTAGCGCCCTGGCCCGATCAAAGGAGGTGCCGGAGGCTGCTGACTGGATCAGGTATTCCTCAGTGTGAGCTAAAGCTGCACCGACACTAACGCCGGCAAGCGCAGCTCCGGCAAGTACCGCGGCAGTTCCTGTTCCCGCACTTATCAACCCCAGCCCAATCGCCAGGGCCGCAATCACTAACCCTTTGAACGCCTTGTCGATCGTTATTTCACCCAGCTTGTCCTCAATAAGCGCGTCATAGATGGAGCCTTGCACGATGCCTAATTTCAGGCGAGAGCGCGCAACTGCTGCGTCCATCTGCCAGATAAGCTCGGGGTTCTTTACGAGGTTTTGACGGGTTTCTTCGATATCCGATAGGCGGTCAGACGCCGTCGCTGGCAAGAGTGTCTGGAGGCGTTTCTCATCGGCATGCACGAGCGCATGCAAGTTCAGGTCAGGATCGGCGAGAATCGGAAAACGACCCGCCATTGCCTTGGCAATCTGACGAGCTTCCTCTTCGAGAGCGGTTGCTCTATTGTGTGCTTTTTGGTAGCGCTCATAATCCCAGGGAGGCGCACCACGAGCCTCAGCTTCAGCTTTCTCAGCCTGTTCAATTTTGATTTCGATTGGTCCGATTGACTTCTTGAGGTCGGCGACGCCGCCAGTGGTCGCGCCACCCGGTCCATACCGTTTGGATTCCCCTTGAACAAGCTTTTCATTCTCCTCAAGTATTTGAAACCCTGCTTGCAATGCATAGCGACGGAAAAAATCCTTGAAGTCCTTGGTCGCCTGCTCAAACTCTGAAATGCTGGCGAATCCTTCTTCCTTTAGCTCGCTCTCCAGCTTGACCCTGAGTTCCTGGTTGGAACCAGTACTTCCCAGCGCGGTTCCCGCCCCCCTGGACCCGAGGCCAGACAAAATGCCCGTCCTCGTCAGTGCACTCGAATAGGCGCGATAAGTCGCGTATACGTGATGAAGTCCCTCGAGTCGATTCAGAAGGTTTTCGTCCAATTCAGTTTTCGTCGGACCCTTAGTGTATTCCTCCGGAACCGGCACCTTTTTGCTGCACCGCTGCAACCTCAGACCAGATTTCAAACTGGGCATTACATTGTTCGCAATCTTTGCCAGACCACCTTTTGCATTTCCCCAGGTGGAAACAACTGCGCCCACTGCGGCTTCGTCCGCGTCATTCTCGAGGGCGTCGTGTTGCGGCACTGTTTCCTGCTTTGACTCAATCGATGTTCCGCCACCGCGTTGCTGCGCTACATGGGCCAGTTCGTGCGCAATGAGCGCCTCTCCAACCAGAGTTCCAGGTCGATATTCCCCGGTGCCGAAAGCGATGTGTTGTCCGACCGTAAAAGCACGTGCATTCAGGTTCTCCGCGAGTCCGGCGGCATTTGTGTCCGCGTGTACTTGAACGTCACCAAAGCCCTGACCAAATGCCGACTCCATTCGCGAGCGCACGCCGCCGTCGAGTGAATGCCCCCCGCCCAACTGAGTTTGAATCGACTGCGGATCACTGTCGGCTCGGACGCCACCCTCACGCTCTTTGAAAAGGAGACTCCCTAAGCTCGAGATCGCGCTCCGGGCCCCCGACATGAAACCGGAAGCTACATTCGCGACGCCGGATATGGCGCCCGATATCGTGCTCGAGATCGCGTCTCCAACGGCGCCGAACATACCATCCGCGAGGAGGCTTGCGGGCACGTCGTCCGGCACTCCGGTGATCTGGCCCGTCGTCTTCCAGGTCGTCAGCGACCGCCTTACTCGCCCGTTAATAATGGGAAGCAATCCAGCCGCGGTGGTAACTGAGGCGGATTCCGGAGCATATTTGCGAATGCGGCGTTCGAGACTCTGCCCGTCGAGCTTGGCGTAGTGAGCAAAAACGCGATCTATAAAAGGACAGCCAACCGCTGACCACTGCGTGTCGGCTAATGCATCGGCCGTCGTGGCGCAAACGGTGGTGCGCAACTGGGCGAGGAACTCGGTTTTTTTCATTTGACCCGGCCCAATATTCTCGGCCGTGTCCTCAAGAATCAGGGGCTGAGTTGTTATCGGTGTGGGGGCCGTAGCGGCAGGTAACGAGGCGTCAAGTGGGGCGTCAGATGCGGCCGCCCCAGACACTTCAGGCTTTCGTTGGACCAGCATTCGCGCCAAAGCCGCATTCCCTAAACCTGAACTGAAATTTTGGGAAACACCTTTGCCGTTGGGCGTATCGCTGGTCGCAGCAGCAGCAAGGACAGCGTTGCCAATATTGCTGTGCAACGTAGCGAAGTCCGGGGGAAGTTCCGGAGCCGGCGCCGTCTTTGCAACCGCGACTGGCGCTGGTTCGATTGCTTCGCTGCTTGTGTTTTGAGTTTCGAAACTCATTTCTTAAGACGACTTCAATGAGTGAAATTGGCGTCGCCGCAATGCGAACGGAACGATCTATTTGACTGGCGCACGCGCCTCCAGAAAAGTCGAGATCTCGTTGTTGGCGGCGTGCACAGCATCCACCTTCGCCAGCAGCTCTTGGAATTCGTTCAGCTTTTCGCGAATCTCACGATCCTCGATGACGGTTTTTGCCGCAAGTCGAAGTTGGTTTCCGGTAATTTCGGTGGATAAGGGCAATCCCAAACGGTTTCGTTTGACTAGCCAGGCATTTATTTTCTGATCGTTGTTGAAAGGAACGACGACTGCAGGAACACCGTGAGAAATAACCTGGTACGTGGTGCCGTTTCCACCACAATGAATCGCGACCGTGGCATGTTTCAGGACCATCGATCCGGGAATGAATTTTTCGATGTGAATGTTTGGAAACTCGGTCACGTTGCGAGGATGAATGTATTCACCAGTAGTGATAACCACGTCGCAAGGTTTTTCTTTGAACGCCTCAACGACGAGATCAACCAACTTCTCTTTTCCGGTGTTGCCGGTCGTTGCATAGATGAGCGGTCTTGATGGATCGCGGTTCTCGAGATATCGCGGCGCCGGAACGCTGTTGCCTTCCCAAATGAGTGGTCCAATATAGTGATGACTGGAAGGAAGCTTTTCAAGTGGGCAGAACTGTTGGAGATCGGCGATCAGGGTTAGATCACCTTTAAGAAAATCGTACAGTGAGACCAGGTCTTTGATTCCATACTTTTTTGCGACGGCCCGGAAAGGCGAAGCCAACGCTCGTTTCTTCACCGCCTGCATTGCCTTTCCGGCAGTGGACGCGACCGCATGTTTAACTGCACTTTTTTCCTTCGGGATCATAACGTCTACCGGATCGAAGTAATCGGTCATGTAGGCGTTGACGACGGAGATATAAGGAACGCCTGCCACCCGTGCCGAGATAGCGGCCGACAGTCGGAAGTCACCGACAATTGCATCCGGCTGGAAAGCCTCGATCGCCTTTAGCTCTTCCTCGACGCATTGTTCGATAAAAGGTTGGGTGTATTCAGCGAAGACGTTGCTGCTGAAGTCGGTGACGGTCACATCAGGAACGGGGAAGACTTTGAATGAATCCTCCTTGAGGAGATTTGATTCCTCCTTGAAGCCAAAACCCACTTCCACTCCGATCTCACGGAGTTCTCTGGCGATGAGCAATAGCCTCATCAAGTGAGACAAACCGACAGCACTAGGAAAGGACAAGAGTTTATAAGTTCTTGGCATTCTCTGACCAATGCACGAGGAACCATTTGGAGTTAAGCGAATCGGGTAGTATCGCTAACCCAACTGGTCCAGTTTTGAGCGGGCTTCTTGCCGCCAGATCTCGGCATGGGTGGCACCTGTCAGCACGTCGTTCATATACCGATTCATAATCCCATAGCTCTGCTCGATATAAGGTGCCTGGACCAACATTGTTCTCAGTGCCTCCCTAGCGTCGTCTTTCCGACCCTCACGGAAAAGTATTTCAGCGAGTTGCCGCAACACTCGAAAATTATTCGGCTGTTCCTTCAAAGCTTGCCGAAGAAGCGCGATGCTTTCCTCGCCGGTACTCAATCCAGCCAATACAAGATTGGCTTGACTCTGCGTTGGCTTTAGTGCCAGCGCTTCGCGCAATTGAATTTTCGAGTTTTCAGTGTCATTTGAAACAATAAGCAAAACATAACCCAGCCAAAACCGAGCATTCACATCTTGAGGCTGCCTCTGAACCAATCTCTCAAAAACCTCTACAGTCCGAACATAGTGTGCTTCAAGATCCTCATCATTCAAAAAGTAAACATAGCCGAGTTGGGTCTCTCCAAATTGTGGGTCTAGACCCGCATCAAGTGCTGCCAGGCAAAAAGCCTCGGCACCGGTGTAGTCTTCCTCGTCTACTAATCGCTGTAGCTCGCTGTAATCGAACTTGTCCATGTCATTTCACCCAGGCATCGGAGATCGATCGCGCGCCCGTTACCTCCTCACGTACTCTGACCTCAATCGTGTTCCCGCCATGGGCTGCTTCAAAAATATGGACTTGACCATTTGGCTTCACTGGGAAGCTCCTAACAAAGTTAGCAGGCTCATTGGCAACTCGCTCAATTAGCTTAATGTTCTCGGCCTGGGAAAGGCCAGTCAGATGCCAATTGTGTTCGGGTTGTCCAAATATGTGATGAAGTCTATTGGGGTCGTTTGGTATTGTAGCCCGCCCTGGTTGGAACTTCCGTTTCAGGGCCTCCCACTTATCTTTCAGGAACTTCAGTAGTCGCTCTTTCAGTTCGCGCAATTTCCTTTTCACAAAAGGAATCGCAACCGACCCTACCCAATGAATTCCTCTGCGTAGCAAATTCCGGACGCCGTTGTATCCTTGAACAACAATCTGCCGGCCTTGTTGGAGCTTGTTGCGTACATAGGTCGTGACTCTTTGACGGATAGATTGCCAAAGCGCTTTCCCGTGCTCGATTGCTTGCCGAATCGTATTCTTTGCAAACTCGGCCGCTCGTCGCAGTGCCTGACTAACCCCCTGAGTGATCTGGGCCACGATTCGCCGGCCAATATCCATTGCACGCCGAACCGTATTCATTCCGCGTTCGACGAGATTGCGTACCGCATCAATCGCTTGCGAAATGCCGCGCGCAATTCTTTGACTTATTCGGTTAGCGAGACCACGCGCCTGCTCCACAGCACCGCGGACTCCCTCCATCGCTCTTCGGGCCATGCTGGAGATTCTTTCGCCGGCGCCGGCCAGCAGCCGGCGGCCCTTCTCCATAGCGCTGCGGCCGGCGCCGAGCACACGCTCCCCTATAATTCGCCCTCGCTCTAACAGTTTTCTGCCGGCTAATCGTGCTCCGTTCAGAAGCTTGCGGCCGATCGCCTTGGCGCCGCGGTAGAGTTCCGGCGCGTGGCGGACAATAGCTTCCCAGACAGGACGCAGGCGTCTACCGATAGCAGACAACGCCTTGCGAATAGTTGGCTTCAACGCGCGGCCGGCGGACTTGATGATGTCGCCAAGTCCCGGAATGAATCCAATTCCGATTAGGACGATGTTGAACCACGCCCACGGGTCCTTGTAGCCCGACTCGTGAAGCTTGATTACGCCGGCAATCAGATCGCGAATATCGGCAACCTGACCGGCATAGGGAACGAAGCCGATGGCGATCTGTCCGATGGTGTTCCAAATCGTAGGATTTTCCTGGAAGTCACCGAGGACCGCTCCTTCTAGAATTTCCTTTTGAACTCCGAAAACCGCGTCCGCTCCCTCATCCACCCTGTCAGCCATGCTGTCAAGGTTTTCCAGGAAGGAGGGCTCGAGTTGTGCCTCGGTTGTAGGATGGCCAGCCTGGGCCATCGCCCGTAATCGTTCTCTCCGCTCGTTGGCAATTACTTCTCCCCAGGCTCGCTTGCGAAAATTGTGATTGAACCTAAGGACAAACTGCGGCAATTGAACAATGTCCCACCCCCTAAACTCTGTTTCGTGCCAGGCCGCAGCGATGTGACCAGCCCACCGGTTGATTCCTGCCAACGCTCTCGATCCCAGGTTGCGAATGGGAGCCACGACGTTGTCGCCAACCCAGTCGACCCCTCTTCCAGCTACGCCCTTGATGTCGTCCCAGAGATCGAATTGAACCTCAGGAGCAGACGAGCGTTGTTCGACGCGCGCCGTCTTGCCGCCGAGTACACGTTCCGCGATTGCCTGGGCTTCAACCTCGAGACTTTGTGCTCGGGCATTAATTAAGGAGGAGACCGGATTGTTCTCGGCGACCGGAGGCCCGGCAGCGCCGGCGGGTTCTGGGGTCGCTGCTGGCGCCGACTCCGGTGCGTTCGCTCGTCCTCCTGTTTGGGTAGCAGGTGTTGCAGCGCCTACCGCGGCCTCTTCACCCGGTGCGCTTGCTTCTTCAGAAGGTTCAGCGACTCCCGCGTCCTCTGCGACTGCTTCGGCAGGCGCTGCTGCCGCTTGTGCCGGAGATACGGCAGTCGTTTCACCCTCAGCCATCGCCGCAGTTGCGCCAGATGGTTCTTCGCCACCTTCGGCGTCAGCTTCCGGACCGGCTTGCTGAACAGCGTTTGGTCCAGGTTCGGCTTCTCCTTCCGGCTGGACGGCCTCCGAAGGCGCTGCCGATGCTGTGTCACTCGCCGCTTCCGGCTCGGCAACCGCAGAGTCTGCGGCTAGGCTCTGCGGACTCTCAACTTCTGGCACAGTCGCCGTCTGGCTCGTTCCCGCAACTGAAGCACCGTCTGTTGACACGGCCGCTTGTTGGTCGTTTGGTCGCGTCTGTGATTCTGGTTCGGTGCGATTAACCGCTGACGGTGACGCACTTGCACCAAATGCGCCTCCATTGCTTCCTCTTTGCTGAACAACGTGTGTGGCTTCGTGGGCCATCAACCCCAGATCGCTTTGCTGTTCACCTCGACCCAGGAAGATGTTTTCGCCATGAGTGAATGCGCGCGCATGTAAAGCATCGGTAGCCTCGCGCGCCCGGCTATCTGAATGCACGCGCAGGCCCGAGAGGTCCTCATTTAGACTGCCTTCCAATCGGCTGCGCACGCCGGGTGTCAGAGGTTCACCCGCGCCCCGATCCCGAATGGCTTGTCCTGCTACCTCCTCGACGAGACTTCCGCCTGGACCAGGACCAGGACTTCCGTTCGATACCTGTTGAACTGGTCCAACGCCCCCGCCATCCGTCTCAAGCGGCGCCTCAATTTCTGGTTCTTCTTCTCCGACTGCCGGCAAACGTCTGATTGGGTGCTCGAAAGTGTTGATGGCAGTTGAGGACGTACTTACGCGGTCGCCTGATTGAATTGAAAATGAAGTCGTCGATCTGCGGACTACTTTTTCGGCCGTCTCGTCAGCTTCACGTTCGTAAGAGTCTCTGGGCTGGCCGACCCTCAGCTTATGCTGAATGAATCTCGCAGCGGCTTGGTTACCCGTTCTTTCTTGTAAGGACAAAAACGCTTCGGCTGTTTCGGCGAAGTTAGTTGGCTTCTCGACGGAGCCCCCGAATGTTCGACTCAACGCAGCATTGCCGAAGAAGGACTGCGAGCGAAGAAAAGAATTTGAGGATCGCGTGTTGGTCGCTGGTGCGTGGTCAGAGATTTCGTTCGCATTGTCTGCTTGCGGAACAGACTGCTCCGGTAGAGTGTCGATTGCCAACAACTCATGTGTTTTATATTTTTCGAACTCGTTGTAGCTCATTCCGCAGCACTACCGAACTTATGGGCGCTCATGATCTTTGCGGTCTTCGTCGCAACCCGTGACTTCCAACCACAACAATCGTTATGGCAACCAAAGCGACGACTATCAACAGGTGGGATAACGAAAACGGAAGAGTGCCAACCAGTTCCGCGATCACCAGCAAACCTACCAGGAGGAGAGACGTCCATTGCGCTTCTGACAAACCCCAGAAATACGATTGCCCAGAGCGCCAACGCGCAAACTCAAGAACAAACCTGGCCGGACAGTAAGCTGCGATGAACCACCAAACGGCAGTGCCCGGTGTGTGCTTACTCCAAATCTGGTAGCAGCCTCCAATCACGATGAAAACCAGCCACAGCGACTCCACTGCCTGAATCGGAAAAAGTCGGACACCGAGAAATTGGGCTGGGAAAGCCGCGGTGACTTGCGGCTCGCGATAACAAATGCCGATGCTCGATGGACGCCCGTGACAGCACCCAACCATGAGACAACCGATCCGGCCGCAAGCCACAAATGCGCTGATACCCAATACAGTCAAATCTAAATAGACCAAAATCGGTCGGCCGAGGAGCCACAGCAGAATTGAAATGACTCCCATAACGATTACGAAATGGCGATAGAAGACGAGCTGCTGAACACCGACAATCCTGGTGAGTTGAATCACAAGGACAAACGTCAATACAGTCACAAACACGATCAAGATCATTGGCGCGAGCGGCATGTTGAAGTGCGCCGCTAGCCCCAGAGACAAAGCCGCCCCGGCAACTAAACCCACGTACGCGCAAATTCGAAATGCCGACCACTTCCTCCGACCCAGGTGAATTACCGGACTCGGCACGGGATGCAGTTGACTACTCTTAAGCATTGCGGAGTACCTGATTTGCTTTGTGCTCCCGACAACTTGAGATGAGCGGAGTTGAGGTAATTTTTTTCAGGCCCTTCTCTCGAGCAAATGACGCACGCCCCAAGCTTTGCGATATGCCCCGACGTAATACCGAATTCGCACCGCGGCAGGTCGGAACCGTCCGGCCTGTCCACGATCAATTCACATGACCGTCACCGTTGGCTGACATTCGTCCCTTACCAGCGATCGTCTGTGAACAGACAATCGTAAAGTGTCGCTTTCCCAAGCACTACGTTTCCCACCGCCACATCCGGAACTAGCTCCGTTCCTATCCCTGGCGGCATGGGTCTGTAGCCGAAGATCTTCTCGATGTCACTGGCCACTACATTTCCGTATTGCACTTCGTCGTCAGAAAGTTCATGACGAACTTCCGACGGTGAGAAACGACTTCCCGACTGGCGAACTACAGAGGAATACGTCAAATAGAATGGCGTAATGATACTTACGCAGGCAACAATCGCATGCAGCGAGTCGTCAGGCGTCGCCAACTCAACACGGCACCGATAACACGCATCCTTATTAGTTCCTAGATGGGTCCAGTCTTCGATTCGGCAATCTGGTAACTCTATTCGCAACGACTCCAGCAAGCGCTGCCAGGCGGCGGAGTCCTGGACAGCGCGTGTACGCGCTGCTTCCAGTCTTCGCGACTCCTCAGAATCCGGGTATGCCGCATCGTCGACCCGAACACCAACGGGATAATATGAGTAGACAAGCTCCCTTAATGCGGTCGATGAGTCTTCTTTCACGATTCTTCCTCCTTACTCGAACAGCCCTCTGGTTATCGCGCTAAGGAAGGCCACTGCCTTCTCACCTCGCAGTGACTCTGGCTCCGGGGATTGCCAATTTGAGTTCAGCCTCCATTGCCGCTCTAAATGGAGGACAATAATCCGCACTTCCCAGCCACGCGGGCCTGCTATGCATTACCAGGCTCGAGCTTGACGTCGCAGCGGCTGCCGCAGACGATGCGGCCAACGTTGGATCAACTGAACCTCTAAAATTCTCGATGGGCACCCCAACCTTGACCGTACAAGTCCAACTGTTACTGGTACGACCGTCTACGAACTTCAGCGGAACTACTCCTGTCTCCTGCCAACCGCCTGGCGTACCGGGTGTCGGGTTGGGTATGACAGTTCTGAATACGAAGAGCGAAGGGCTAAAGCCGCCAAGGCCGATGAGGCCGCATCGCTGTAGTCCCAGCTTCAGCCTGTGTCCGCGACCCACTCGGAATTTCCCGCCTTTTAGGGCAGCAGCGGCAGCCTCATCAGCCTCTTGCTCCAGGGTGGACGAGGGGCTTGTATCATTGGATGTAGATACCTCCGAACCGGAGCCCGAGCCTTGTTGAATCGTATGAGCCAGCTCATGCGCAATCAGGGCATCACCGATTAGCGTTCCCGGTCGGTATTCCCCCGTCCCGAATGCAACATGCTGACCCACTGTGAAAGCGCGCGCGTTGAGATTTGCGGACAGTCCACCGGCATTTGTGTCCGCGTGCACCTGGACGTCGCTGAAGTCTTCTCCGAAAGCGGACTCCATTCGCGACCGCACGCCACTCTCGAGCGACTGCCCCTCACCAAGCTGTGATTGGATCGCCCGCGGATCGCCGGCCGACTTAGCTCCGCCCTCGCGTCCTTTGAACAGGAGGTCCCCGACGGCTGATATCGCGCTGCCTACGCCTTCGGTAACCGCTGAAACAGCACTGCCCACACCTCCGGCAACTGCGGAAGCAGCACTGCCCACACCTTCGGCAACGGTTGAAACAGCACTACGCACGCCTCCGGCTACTGCTGAAACTGCACCTCCCACGCCTTTGGCAACTTTCGACGCGACGCCCGCAACTCCGGAAACCACGCTAGACACAGCGCTACCAATTGCTCCCAGCACTCCTCCTACTCCCGGCAAGGTCGACGACATCCCTTGTTCCACCATTCGACGCACTCGGATAATGATGGGCGGAATGAAACCGGCCGCGGAAGTTGCGCCCGCAGCCTCGGGAACCTGGCTTCGAATGGCCTGCTCAAGCTGCTGACCGTTGAGGCCGCTGGCCTGAGCAAATCTCTTTTCGATCTCAGAACTGGCTTCCGCTGGCAATGGCGCGCCGGCCGAAACTTCCGTTACGGTAGTGTTGACCGCCGAGCGCAACTGTCCGAGAAACGCACTCTTCTTCATTTGCCCTGGCTGAACTGTGTCCGCCTCGTCGTCAACTATCAGCCCCTGTCCCGGTGCGCGTGCCCCCGGGCCTTCAGCTGGGGCTCCCGGCATCGCCGCACTCGACGTTGGGGATGCGCCGTTGTTGTTGGCCTTGCGCTGAATCAGCGTTCGAGACACAGCGGTATTTCCGAAGCCAGCGTGCAACGGAAGAATCTCTGCCGGATCAGTTGGCGCGCCGCTGATCGCAGCTGCCGCCAACAGCGAATTGCCGAAAGTCGATTGCAGGCTCGGGTGGTGTGATTCAGGCAGCGAACCGCCTGGCAACGAGGCCTCCGATTCCGGCAGCGCAGGCCGTGTTGATTCGGCGACGTCTAATCGGGTTTCGGTATGGTGATGCGTCATACAAACTCAGCCGATCAATGGATCAGCACATGAAATACTCCCCGGCTACCTTTGACCACCTCTGGGCGACCGGAAGGATGTTTTGATCCCACGATCAACTTCGCCAGCACAGTTGCTGTAGCGTCAGTCAATCTTCCACTGAGAGACGAGAAGGCGTAGTGGTAGAGCTCGCCTTTCACGCCAAAAATTCTGGAGGCCGATATTCGGAGACCGAGGCTGGTGCCGCTTAGAGGAATAGCGCGGCCGATCATCTTGCCAGGAGTCGGCAGCGTTTCGGCTCGCCAGCATGCCAGGTCGATCGCGCTGGCCAGCTCCCTGAGGTGGTCCGGATGATTTAGATCTTTGTGGAAACTTCTAAGACGTCGTTCAAGCACAGCGACGGCTGTTGCCAATAACAGCACGATAGCCAGACCGATGTGCCAACGCTGGAAGGGCAGCGCCCCGGTAAACTCCAGGCCTGCTACGAAGAGCACGAGGACAACCGATATCCACTGGTACTGTGACAGTCCCCATTTGAATTGATAACTGGGAGGCCAGCGCGCAAACTCAAAACAAAATCGCGTCGAACAGTAGCTTGCGACAAACCAACTGGCGGCGGCACCCGGCGCGTAGCCATGCCAAATCATGTAGCAGCCAACGATCTCGATTGGTATCACACATAAGAACTCAACCGCCTGAATGGGAAATAACCTTATGCCAACCAGGAGCTGCGTGAATCCTGCCGCGGCGTGGTCCGCGTTGTAGCGCACGCCAAAGGAGTAAGGTCGCCCGTGACAACAACCCACCATCAAGCAACCAATGCGTCCAAAGGTGAGCGTGCTGCCAACGGCGATCATTGACACATCGAGGGCCGGCAGAACTGGTTGACTCATCAACCAGGCAGCACCTGAGATCACTGCCGTCACCGTTATTAATTGGTGATAGAAAGTAAGACTCTCCTCGCCGGTCAGTATCTTTGTCGAGAGGGCCACGACGTAAAAGGTTAGAAACGACAACGCGATTTCCAACATCAACGCCCAGAACGGGAAGCCACGTTGCCGTGCCAGCACGCCGCCCATTAGAGCGGCCAGGATAAATGCGGCGCAGCCCCAGACCTTGAACGCGGAGCAATCGTGACCCACCACATTAATCTCCGGGCGGACGAATCGGTCGGCAATTCTGTTTATGCTCTCGCCGCTTAGCATTTTTGGCTCGCTTAGACTAGTGAAAACTTTTTCGGACTCCGCTGGTCATTGGACAAACAGATCGTCTGCGATCCGTTTACGCGCTCTTCGGCTGATCCAGGAACGAGGCATAGGAGCCCAGTTCTGACGCCGTAAGTAATCTCGCTTCGCGCACGTATTGGCGGGAAATTGCGCGTACGATTAGTTCCTTGGTAATTGACGGTTCACGTTGATGTCCGTTGTTTTGATCCTCTCTTCCCTGTTCAAGCGCCAACAGCGCCGCAGTTTGCGCCGCGCTGACGATGCTGGCGCCTGTCATGTCCAGGCGCGCAAGTAAATCGAAATCAGTGTCTTCTTCCAACGGCGCTGATTTTGGAAATGCCAGTTTCCAGATGCGCCTGCGCTCTGCCGGTCCGGGACGCGGGAAATTAAGCATGACCTGAAAACGACGTGTGAATGCTGGATCGATGTTTTCACGCATGTTGCTGGCGAGAATCACCAGGCCGTAATAGGTTTCGAGGCGTTGCAGCAAATAACTTACTTCCAGGTTTGCATACCGGTCGACGCCGTGACGCACCTCCCCGCGTTTTCCGAAAAGCGAATCGGCTTCATCAAAGAAGAGCACCGCGTTGCTGTCTTCGGCTTCACTAAAGGCCTCTTCCAAATGCTTCTCGGTTTCGCCGACCCACTTCGAGACGATGCGAGAGAGATCGATCTTCAGCAGCGGCATTCGCAGTTCACCGGCAATGACCTCCGCGGCCAGCGTCTTACCCGTCCCCGAATCGCCGGTAAAAAGCGCCTTGATCCCCCCTTCACCTGTGACAAGACGACCAAAACCCCACCCTTCCGCGACCCGCGGCCACGATTTATGGAACCGAGCGATTTCCAGAACTTGATTGTGTAACGATGCCGACAGAATCAAGTCATCGGCCCCTCGCCGCGGTGTGATCACGGTGGCGAAGTGGTAGCTATGTTTACGCGCAACTGCGGCGCACGCTTCTTCGACTTGATCATCAAGAGTCAAGCCTTGATCGGCACGCGATACCAGTGCCTGCGTGCGAACAACCTTCGCAACGGCTTTCAGTTCTTTAGACTCCATGCGAAAGCGTGCTGCCAGATCATCCCGTTGACTTTCGGTTACGTCGGGCAATGCGTTCTGCCACATCAACTGGCGGGTGGCGTAGTCAGGAGCCGTCAACAGGATCTGAGCGTAGGGGCGCATTCCCAGTAAAACGGTCGGGCGCCAGGCATTTGCGCCGGTGAGGATGATCGGGACTTGTGATGCAGCCAGCGCCTCGGCCAAGGTTGTGCTCATACTCCTCAGACCCTCGCTGCCGGGTTCAGTTAATGGATCGGTATCAACCCAGAGAATTGCGCCCACAGCCGCGGCCGAGTGAAGCGACTCCGCAATGCTTTGTTCATAGGTAACCTTCGGTGAAGGCCCACCCTGATAAAGCAATCGCCGAAGCGGAAGGCCCGCCGCAGCTGCGATCGCTATCGCGATCTCGCTCTGTCCGCTATGACGCGGTCCCCATAGACCAAGTACTCCGACATGATGATCTCGCAACGCTGCCGCACAATTTTTAATAACTGCTGGATCAACTTCGATCGGCAGCAGAATGTCGATGTCACGCAGCGTGACTTCAGCCGGGTCGCGGAAGAGACTGGTTACATCTGCCGACCCACCAGTCAAATATGAGAACAGGCCCGGGCCCAGACACAATTCCTGTCGTCCTTCCACATTCGAATCGCCATGCGCTTGAAGTACGCCCGTCCGGCGCAGCTTGCCATAGCGTCCAAGCTCCTGGCGTCTTCGGCAACGTTCGGCGAGTGAATCGGCAGTCAAATTACAGAGCAGTTCGACACAGGGATTGCGTCGATTGAGATCATCCAGAATGTAAGCGTAGATGCGTTCAAATGTCCGGTCCAGTTCAACTGCCGCGCACAACAACACCGCCTCTTGTTCGAAAGACGAGAGACTCAGCGCTTCGGTCACGCGATCGAGTGGTAAGGCGATTCCCGACTCGCGACTACGCCGGCGCAACTCTTCTTCCGCGGCTGCTTCTTCGCGATTCAGAGTAAACGCAGAACTCGAACCCTGGCTGATTGGGCTGTTGAGCAACCCATCAACGTCGGTGAGCAAGGTCTGAACTTGTTCTTCAGTCACGCATAAGGGTGTGACATCGGCGCGAAATAGACGTGCGGCGGCCAGACTCTGCCGGGCGACGGCAGCGCGCAGAGCTCGACTGAGCGGACGCAGCCGCAGCAGCATGTGTTCGATGGCAGGGACAGCAGTCACAAACATTCTCCCTCGGCTTTGCCTCAAAAGTCAGAAACCTGAGTTGGACACAGTCGGTACCACCTCGCGGTAGCGGGTGGGTGCATGCGCAGCGACTCTAGCAAAGCGCAATCTACGCCGTACCCACCCGCTACCGCGAGGTGGTACCGACTGTGTCCAACAGTGAGTCCGGACTTTTGAGGCAAAGCCATCCATCTCGTATCAACTTCACCGATTGCGCTCAATCACCAGAAGGTAGCGTTTTAGGTCGTGGTTCAGAGTGAAACCACCGTTCCCACCGTCGAGCCAAATCGAATCTCTGTTCGGAATCGACAGTCACAGTTCCATCCGCCGCGATGTCGAGCTCAAGGCCGTTCCACTTGGGAAACACTTGATGCTCTAACCCTGAAATCTGAGTAAGCAAGACGTGTGCGCTCACAAACAAGTCCTTGTCGGAAAGAGCCTCAATGATCTGAATGAACTCGAACATTTGCAAAACTCTGACCGAATCGAGGCTCAAAGAACTGGCGAGTTTCGGGATCAAGTGCATTTCCTCCTTTCGAATTGTCAATTGCTGAATCGGCAGCCGCGTCTGGTTGATTTGATTGATGCGGTTGTCCCATGTTCATCACTTGGTCTGCTACACGATCGGCCTCTTGTTCATAGGCGTCCCCCGGGGCGTGCAGCTTAGGATTCCCACTTGTAGGGCTTGCATCTTTTTCCCGACCTTGTTTCAGCAGAATTCTCCGTATAGCTTGATTGCCTAACGTTCCTTGAACGATCAACGTTTGAGAAGCAACTTGCGGCCGCACTGGTTCCGTGTGCTTGGGCTCAGACTCGTGTGAGAGATCATCAGTTTCCCTGGCGGGCGGTTTTTTGATTAATTTTGACATCTCTCTATTTCCCTGACGCCTCCGGCTGTTGAATCTGCCCTTCGATAAATCACCCGCCGGAAAATATTACCGACCGGCCATTGAACCAGGGCACATCATCGACGTCATCAAGCAACCAGCCGACGCGCAGGTCCTGGAAACGTCGGCCCAACGGCAAAGTAACGCGTACGGTGTCACGCGAATAGCAGACTTGCGCATCAAGATCGCGAAATCTTTCCAGCGCGAGGTGAGGCGCCGTTGGTTCACGTTCGCGCCACAACTCCCAGGCAATGGTGCCCAGGGCAATTGCCGCGACAAAAGTCAGATGGCGATCGAATTCCGCATCATCGGCCAATGGAACACTGGGACGGTCAATCGCGAACGACTGCCATAACATCTCAGCGTCTTCAGCGGCGGTTCGCATCATTCGAGCCATCCGAACAAGCAATGTGTCGGAGGCGATCATGTCGTTGGTCCACCATCGATCGTCAGGCGGTCTTCGCAGCGCTCGCCACTCGTCTCCACGAGTGGGTCTGGCATCAGTAATGAAACGAAAGCCCTGCTCGTTGAACCATTTTAAGAGTTTCGTTTCCGCTGCGGCCTGGGGAATTAAAGCCAACGATGGTTCAAGTTTGATTAGTGTCGTCAGTAAACCTTCGGGCTCCGCGGTCCACTTGATCGGAAAAACACCTTCGCTATCCAATAGCAGATAGCCCTCAGCGTTCGCGTTTGATCGGAAAATCAGGAGTGGCTTCAGCGGATCGTGTCCGGCAATGAGAGCGCCCGAAAGCAAACTATCGAGTGGCGACAGCTGGTCTGACAAAGAATCAGCCATTTGCACGAGCGCAGGTTCAATCGCCGGTTCGTCAAGCGCGGCAAACGCCATGGCTGCATCGACCGTGGTTGCATCGCGACGCCATCCACGCGCAGGTGGCGCAAGAACTTTATAAGCCAAAGCCGTCGCAAAGAGAGGCAACTGGTTCGAAGCGTTCGCAGCGTCCATCGTCGCCGCGAGCGTTTTGCAATAGCCCATTCGAGATAGTGGTCCAAGTAGCAGGAACGGCAGCGCCGAGGCAACGTGACGTACTCCCGATGACAGAGGACGCCAGCGGAGCAAATTCCTCGACTCCTGTTGTATTTCCGCGGCAGGCGCCACGCCCCGTCTGATCTCCACTTCCGGCGTTTGACTCTCCTGGTGAAGTTTCATCGAATGTGGACCATGCGTTTCGACGGCCGGACTATCGCGATCGATCTTTGTCTTCACCAACTCAGAAACGTCGCCGCGTTGATCCCTTGGCGGAGGATAAGGCGTCAGAACGCGTTCGAATGCCTTCTCGACTTCCGGCAATTCAGGAAACGAGGGCGGCAAATTCGGCTCGGCATCAATAGCATCCGTGCAAGTCACTTCCTTCTGTGAAACTGGTTGCTCGATCTGTACGGCAGTCGTGCTTTCAACAATGAGATGTGCAAGAGGAAAAGTCTGGTCCACGATAGAGCGGAGTAGAGGTGGGCAAGTGAGCAAGTTCAGCCGCGCCATCACTTCGGCCAGAACCGCTATACGCCGTCGCAATGTTGCGGCGCGATTACCAACGACCGGCGGGAGAAGTTGAGCACTTTGCTCAACCAGCATCCTGATCGTTTCCCCGGGAACAGAAGGCACACCGATGCGAAAGTCTTCGATCGTCAGCAGGCGAGCGTGCCAAGCCTCAAGCGCCGCCGGCGAAAAATCCGCAAGTCGTTGTATCAGTTGTTCGCTACTTCTCCAGGAGAGCAGTACTTGCAGAACCGCCGTTCCGGGAGAACTCTCCGGGAAG
>Ga0209215_1000104_pt1 | contig 39844 bp, 34 predicted proteins | sample TexAe_OM2H0_M2_FD_187938 | JGI IMG/M metagenome (GOLD analysis project Ga0209215, IMG submission 187938) | Forest soil microbial communities from Davy Crockett National Forest, Groveton, Texas, USA - Texas A ecozone_OM2H0_M2 (SPAdes) (version 2) | ecosystem: Environmental > Terrestrial > Soil >... | reverse complement strand
GGCCGAGGCGCGTAACCGACGTAACTGCTGGCGCGGTGCCCGCAGCGTCTCCCCAGACATCAGCCCGCGCCTCAGCGCCTTCGTGTCGACTTCGATGAGGTGATCTACAAGCGGGTTGTCTCTTAAAATTTCAGAAGATCGTCGTTCGACGACCCATGAGATCTCGGCTTGCGGCATGGCCGCACGAAGCGCGGAGAGGGCCGGCAGTGTGTGAACTACGTCGCCAATACTACTCAGCTTGACTATGAGAATTCTCATGTACCGCCAAAATAAACAAACTTCAGTTTAGCTTCAGCCAGCTTTTTACCGCCGCGAAACTTAGTCAGAGTTCCTTCAAGAACGGGTGTCTCATCGTCGAGATTGCCAGCGCCGAAGACGCCGCCCTTGAGAAATCTTCCGGAAAAACTGTAAGAAACGCCAGCGACGGTCATCGTGGTGAAGGTAAATTTCTCTTGTTTGACGGTTAGAGTTTTAAAGCGATAGAACTTTCCGTTGTTGGTTTCCAGACCGGGTTGGGGGAGTCGTCGCGATCGTTTCGCGTTCAAATTAATGCCACCGAAATCCGAAAATTCGTTTGGCGGTGCACCGTGAAGCCAAAAGGAGCCATCGGGATCGAAGCGTTCGGATTTGTTTCGCTGACTGAAGGCTGGCGCTGAAATTAGCGAGAGCAGCAAGAACGCTGCCAGAAAATTTCTCCCGCAACGGCGCAACGGCGCAACGTTAGTCATTCACACCTCCAAGTTGAGCGATGATGGCTGAAGTCGAATGGTCCTTCGGATCACCGACGATAGCAACCTGACCGCCGTAAGATCGTACCACGTCACGTTCGGGAACCGTCTCGGTCGTGTAATCGGTGCCCTTAGCATGAACATTCGGCTTGAGCGCGAGCAAGAGCTGTTCGACTGTTGGTTCCTCGAATATGGTCACGTAATCAACCGAGTCGAGTGCGGCCACGATCTCCGCACGTTCCAACGCCGGCAAGACCGGTCGGCCCGCGCCTTTTTGCAGCGCAACCTGTTCGTCTGAGTTAACGCCAACGATCAATATATCGCCCAACTCTTTCGCGCCCGCGAGATAACGAACGTGTCCGACGTGCAGCACGTCGAAACAGCCGTTCGCGAAAACCACTCGCGCGCCTGCCTTCTTAGCCGTATTCACTCGGTTCACAAGTTCTTCTCGGTCTAAGATGATTGATCGTGTGGTAGGAACAGGATTCACAGGATGTTTGCAAGATTAAGAAGATGTGGTCTAACCAGTAACAGCATGCTCCAACTCTGCCGGGCTGACAGTGGCTGTACCTCTTTTCATTACAACTAATCCGCCTGCGTAGTTTGCCAGCCGAGCAGCCTCGTCAAACGAAGCTTCAGACGCGAGAGCAAGGGAAAAAGTCGCGATAACAGTATCGCCCGCACCGGTAACATCGACAGGCTGTTGTGCGCCGACAGCACGAATGTGCAGCGGCGCTTCTTCGCCGGCGAGCAGCGTCATGCCCTGGCCGCCCCGTGTCACGAGCAGCGCGCGGTGGCCGAGACGATTTTTTAACTCACGTGCGGCGGTTTCCAATTCTTCCACCGAAGAAATGGACGAGCCGGTTTGGTTTTCAACTTCGTCCTGGTTTGGTGTTGCTGCTGTAAACCCTATGAAGTCGGCGAGCCGAAAGCGTGAATCTACCAGCACCGGAGTATCAGTACCTCTTCGTATCAACTCAGCAGTGCGTGAATCAACGACACCGTAGTTGTAATCAGACATCACCACGGCTTTTGCGCTGCTGAGCGCTTTTTCGAGTTTACTGAGAATGGCAGTTCGAATCTCTTCGTCGTTAAGTGGGGCGCCTTCGTAGTCGATTCTGATTACCTGTTGCTTACTCGAGTGCGAATGACCGGCTAGAATGCGGACCTTCGTCGTCGTCTGAATCCTATCTGAGACGATCATCCCATCGATATCTATCCCTGCGGCCTCGAGTTTTGCACGCAACTCTTTGCCCGATTGATCGTCGCCTGTCACTGAAATTAACGAGACATGAGCGCCCAGAGCGACGAGATTCATCGCACAGTTTGCGGCACCTCCAGGAAGCGTTTCGGTTTGTTCGTGTCGCAGAATAAACACCGGAGCTTCGCGTGAAACTCTGCTGATTGAACCATGCAGAAACTTGTCAGCGATCGCATCACCGACGATCACGATGCGTTGACCAGCGAAGTTCCGGACGATTTGAACCAGCCGTTCTTTATTTTCCGTTTGCATCATTAACTATGGCGACACCCGAGTTGATAATCATCTTCACGGCTTCCAGCAGTGTTTCGCAAACAATGTCGGGTTGTTCCTTCCAACCTTGTTGCTGATATTCCCACTCACCACGCCCGTACCCACTCAACACAAACGCCGAATGCAGCCCGGCATTGCGCGCCAGCTCGACGTCTCCATAACGATCGCCAACCATCCAGCTCGCGCCGAGGTCAATTTCAAAGTCTTTTGCGGCACGATCGATTAATCCGGTTTTAGGTTTGCGACAATCGCAGTCAAAACGGTACGGCGGCTTGCCTATCGTCGGGTGATGAGCACAATAATAAATTGCATCAAGCTGCGCAGTTTCGAGTTCGCGTTTGAGCTGTTCGTGTACCTTAACGATCACGTCCTCTGAAAAATAACCGCGTGCGACACCGGCCTGGTTGGTGATTAGAATCGCGAGCCAGCCGTTGTTGTTTAGAATCCGGATCGCTTCAGACGAATAGGGGAATAGACGAAATCTGGAAGGATGATTGACGTAGCCAACCTCCTCGGAGATCGTTCCATCACGATCGATGAAAACTGCCGGTCGCTTCATCCGATACTCACGCGACTGAGTCGCACAGGCTCCTTACTGTTTTTGCGAAACTGCCACGCTTCAATAACGCCTGCGAGCGCTCAAAGACTTCATCAACCGTGATCGCCGTCATACATCGATGATCGATCGGACAATCACGCAACATGCACGGCGCACAGTCTGGTGGATGTCTCAGGATTTCCGCGTCGAGAGCGAAAGGTCGAGTGGTCAATGGGTTTGTTGGTCCAAAAATGACGAGGGTCGGACGGCCAAGGGCCGCAGCGATGTGAGCCGGACCCGTGTCATTCGTAACAATTAGATCAGCGCGATCGAGCACTGCCGTAATCTGATCCAGACTCGTCTTGCCAGTCAATATCACCGGTTCGTTGCGCATCTGTCGTATCACATTTTCAGTGACGTCAAGTTCGTCTTTCGAGCCGATCAGCAGAACGCTGCGCCGCGAATCAATCAATCGATCTGCCAAAGCAGCGAACGAGTCAGCAGGCCAACGCTTCGCGCGACTGTTTATCGAACCTGGACAAATAACGACCACCGGATCGCCCTCACTCACACCGTGCGCTCGCAGCAAATCAGTAGCTTCGAGTTTTCGACTTTCTGAGATTTGTATACTCGCGTCCGGCTCGGTTTCACAAATCGTGCTCTGTTCAAACAACATCTGCTCGAGGGCAGTGACCAGATACAAATAATAGAAGACCTCATGTCTCGATGATCGCCAATCGGGCAACGCCAACGGATGCGTCAAGAGTGCCTGTCGAGACTCTGTTGCATATCCGAGCCGAACCGGCACACCAGCGAGGAATGGAATCAGCGCCGCTTCAAAAGCATTCTGAAATAAGACTGCAAGATCAAAGCGCCTTCTTTTCCATTCGCGAATCTGCGGGAAGACGGAAAACGCACTCTTCCGATCGTAGGCGAGCACGTAGTCAATATAATCAGCTTCTGAAAATATGCCTTTGGCGCCCGGACGAATTACAAGCGTGATATGCGCCTGAGGCAAAACACGCCGCAGCGCACGCAGCGCCGGTATGGTCATGACGGAGTCGCCGACCCAATTTGTGCCCCGCACTACAACGCGCTTAATGCTTTCAGTCTGCACCCTTGTCATCTACAAAATAGTTCGCAATCCGTCGTCAATACCGATCCACGGACGCCAGCCCAATTCTGTGCTCACTCTTGAGATATTGGAAACGTACCGCAAAGGCACCGGGATCGGAGCGCCTGAAACTTCCTCTATTACCGGCTCGATATCAATCATGGCCCCGACGCGTTTCAGAATATCGCGCAAGGTCACTGCATTTGCAGGTCCGCCGCCAAGGTTATAAAGTCCAAACTCAATCCGCGACCCGATAAAGAACTGGCAAGCTCTCGAAAAGTCGTCGACATAAAGAATGTCGCGAACCGGATCGACTCCGGCAGGTAAACGAATCGGCTCACGGTGCTTTATCGATTCAACATAATGGGTGACCAGGCCGGGGGCATTATCAGGCGAAGTCCTGGCGTAGACAGTAGACAATCGAAAAATGCACGCACGAATATTGTGCTTGCGTGCGTAGTATTCAATGTAGCGTTCGCCGATGAGCTTGGACCATTCGAAAGCCGACTGGCCACAGTAGTCTGTGCTCGTGTCTTCTGCGACTTCTTCGAAGCCGTTTGCATGGCTGCCGTAAACGTCCTTGGTTGACGCGTAAATAAAGGCCGCCCCCTGCTTCATGTTGCGAATCACATTTGCAGTGCCGGTAGCATTGGTACGAAAGCACTCAGCTGCGCCGTCAGGATGTTTATCGAAGTGTGCAGCGAGATGAATGACAGCGTCGTATTCCGCGATACGCTCGACCGCTTGTTCGTCGCGAACATCGAACCCCGAACGCCTTGAAAAGTCATCAGCTACAAAAAACTGGCGGACAAACGTACCCAGATAACCGCTGCCACCAGTCACCAGAACCTTCATTTTGTATTTGCCTCGATGGCCCGTGGCTCCGTCGCTCGACCACGAGCGAGGACATTCAGTCGCGCTAATGATTCGGCGTTGCCGATAGCAATTAGCATGTCTCCACCTTCGATCTTTGCTTCGCCACTCGGATTGAAGATTATCTCTCCGTTATTGCGACGAATACTCACCACCACGATGTTCAACTCTGATCTGATAACTGTCTCACTCAACTTGCGGCCCACCAGAGACGAGACCGGATCCACTTCCAGTTGTTCAAAACCAAGCTCGAGATGGTTAGCAGTAATTGAATCAAGAAAATCGCCCACGGCAGGTTTGGTCAATGCCATTGCCATGCGGTGGCCGCCGATGATCGTCGGCGCGACGACGCGATTGGCGCCAGCCCGTATCAACTTACTTTCAGCCTGCTCCTCCGCTGCGCGAGCAACGATATGAATACCCGGATTCAGATCTCTCGCAATCAGGACAACGTAGACGTTGTCGGCGTCGTCCGGCAGGCAGGTAGCAAGTCCGCGCGCGTGCTCCACCCCTGCATCACGCAAACTGTCCTCGAGTGTTGCATCGCGCACAAGCACGACGATGCCTGCATCAGCCAAGGCTTCGACCTTTTTCTGATCGCTTTCAAGCACCAGAAATGGTTGCTCGACCGCCTGTAGACTGCGTATCAAATGCGATCCGACGCGGCCTGCCCCGCAGATGATAAAATGATCTCGCAGTTTGCTCATTTTTCTTGAATGGCCATATCTGGCAAACAGTTCTGAGTGGACGATCAATTGCACCGTGCTTGTTAGAGCATAAAGCACAACGCCAACGCCCAGCATCATGAACATTGTCGCAAAGGCGCGGCCAAACAATGTCCGGGGCGTCAAATCCCCAAAACCGACCGTAGTGACCGTCTGGACGGTAACATAAATACTGTCAAGTATAGACCACCCTTCCAGCAGGTGAAATGAGATGGTTCCCAATGCGATTGCAGCCAAAACCGCCGTCAAAACGATGCGGAATCGAGCGCGGCTGGGGAGTAGGAAACGCGGAAGGGGTGTTAGACTCATACGGGACGAGCGACATCAAAGTCCAGCGAGGGGTGCCACGTTAGCGAATGCGGCTAGCCCTGTCAAACTGAACATCGACCGAACCGCAGGCAGAATGATACGTAATATCTGAAAGCGCTTTGAGAGGGTCGCTCGACGAGTCAATCGCTTTTTATGCCAGTACGCTATCCACCAGATAAGGATCCCCGCACAACCAATCGTGATCTCCGCAGTCCGCGTGCAGTGTCGTACGTGGAGTCGAGACCAGGCTTGCCGCGCAGATTTTTGCGACGGTTATTGAGCGCGCCGGTGATCATCCCGATCGTGTTTGTAAGCGCAATCGTGTTGGGAGTCTTGATTTACTACTGGACAGTCTTTTCAGGACGCATCGACAACCTGCTGGCCGGTGAGGTTTATACGCGAACGGCAGGTATTTACGCAGCGCCAAAACAGCTTCGTGTTAATGAAGCGATTTCACCGGCAGATGTAATCGCGTTTCTAAAACGCGCCGGTTACGTTGAGAAGACTCAGCAGGCTGACACTGCTCGCGGGCGTTATTCTGTAAACGGAACGACGCTCGACATCGAGCCCAGCAGTGCTGCGAGCGTCGATGGCGCAAAACAGTTTCAAAAGGTCAGAATTCAGTTTTCAGGTTCAGGGAAGTCAATCAATTCGCTGATCGATCTCGAAGGGCGCGGTACGCTGCAACGTGTTTGGCTTGAGCCTGAGTTGATCAGTTCAGTGACCGGCACTGAGCGTGCGAAGAGAAAGGTCATCGGTTTCAGCGATCTGCCGCCGCACCTTGTGAAGGCGATCACGGTCACTGAGGATCGTTCTTTCTTCGAGCATTACGGTGTCAACGTTCGTGGCATCGTACGAGCTTTTATTCGACGTTACGACTCTGATCCAACCTCGCCGATTGCACGGCAGGGTGGTTCCAGTATCACCCAACAGCTCGTCAAGAATCTCCTTCTTTCACCGGAACAGACGTGGCAACGGAAGGTTAGCGAAGCTTACCTGTCGATCATCCTTGAGACTCGACTCAAGAAGGAAAAGATCTTCGAGCTTTACTGCAATCAGGTTTACATGGGTCAGCAGGCCGGATTTTCGATTAACGGATTCGGCGAAGCTTCCAGTGCCTATTTCAACAAGGACGTCACCAATCTCACGCTGCCGGAAGCGGCGTTTCTTGCAGGGTTAATTCGCAGTCCGAATCGGTACAACCCTTATACAAAGATCGAAACAGCAACTGCCCGGCGCAATCAGGTTCTGGATTCGATGGCCGAAGCGGGCGCGATAACACAGGAAGAAGCGAAGACCGCGAAAGCTACCCCGCTTCAGGTAGTGCCTGCGAGAGGTCGCATCGACGTTTCAGACGCCCCCTACTTCGCCGACTTCGTTCAGAACCAACTTGGCGACATGATTGCCGGCGCCGGCACGGAACACCTGCGCATTTACACAACCATCGACATGGATTTGCAGCGTGCCGCGTATGCTGCCGTGACCCGGCAGATGGCCGCGCTCGACAAGCTTCAGGCGAAACGATTCGAGCCGGGAACTTTGCAGGCGGCGCTGGTTGCGATGAATGCAAAGACGGGCGAGATCGTTGCAATGGTTGGTGGTCGTGATTATTCGAAGAGCCAGTTGAATCGCGCGACTGACGCTTACCGGCAGCCGGGCTCTGTATTCAAGCCCTTCGTCTACGCCACGGCCTTGAATACGGCCTATGATCCGGTTCCACGCGTGATCACTCCAGCGACAACCTACATGGATGAACCGAAGACGTTCACCTTTGATAACCAGGAGTATTCACCGGGAAACTTTGGCGAGAGTTATACACACGCATCTGTCACGCTGCGTGACGGTCTGGTCCACAGTCTTAACGTTGTAACTGTAGACGTTGCGATGGAAGTCACGATCGGACGCGTGATGAATCTCGCTGCGAAAGCCGGATTGCCGAAACCGCCGCGAGCGTATCCGGCGATGGCGCTGGGCACGAGTGAAGCAACGCCGTTGCAGATTGCTTCGGCATATACGGCGTTTGCAAACCTGGGGAGTCGTACCACTCCGATCGCGATCAATCGCGTTACAACTGGTGACGGTGTCACGATCGCTGCCCCAACCACGCAGAAGAGTGAAGTGCTTCGTCCCGAAGTCGCTTATGTGATGACGTCGTTCATGAAAGATGTCGTCAATCGCGGCACCGCCTCGAAGGTGCGAGCGCGCGGGCTGAAAGCAGTCTTGGCAGGGAAGACCGGAACATCGCGCGACGGCTGGTTTGCCGGCTACACGCCGAATCTTGTCTGTGCCGTATGGGTAGGTTTTGATGATGGCTCACAACTCGGTTTGACGGGTGCGAATTCCGCGTTGCCGATCTGGTCAGACTTTATGTCGGTCGCATTGGCTGAACACCCGGAGTGGGAAGGCGATTGGGAGATGCCCGCTGGAGTCGAGCAGGTCGAGATTAATCCCAAGACAGGCCAACTAAGTGCTCCCGAGGATACAGAGAGACGAGTTGAGTTCTTTATCAACAACACTGGTCCAAATGTATCTGATACTCCGCAGGAAGAGGGTACACCGGTCGAGTTGCCGGAAGCGTCACCACTTGAGCAACCGTACGAAGAGGGGCCGATACCTTCGCCTTCACCCTCCCCTTCAGCACGAAAAGCTTCGTCATTACCCGACAGTGGTCTCGAAGGTACGATCACGTTGGATATCGATCCGCAGACTGGATTGATTGCCGTTGAGAGCTGTCCGGTGATTCGTACGAAGACCTTTGTGTTGGGGACAGAGCCGAAGAAGTATTGTGGCCCGCAGTATCACCAGCGCAATACCATCGAACCCGGCGGGCGACCCCGTGTCGTCGGCACGCCGCCACACCGCTAGATCAGCCACAAAAGGCACAAAAGCACTAAAGAAAATCCGTTTTCAATCCGTGTTCATCTGTGGCTCTAGTGCTTTGTTTAGCGTCTCGATCGCGAGAGCAGCAGCGTGATGTTTTCGCGAGGGAAGGCCGCCGATAGCGTCGAGAAGATCGGCGCGTATTAGTTTTTTAGCTTCTGCAACGGTCTTTCCACTAATCAACTCCGTCAATACTGATCCGCACACAAGCGTTGGGGGACACCCGTAGGCCAGGTATCGCGCAGTCTCGATGCGATCGTCTTTAATAATTAAGGACAGTCGCAGCCGGTCACCACAAATCGGATTCGTTTCGTCGGCAGTCGCGTTGGCCTCAGGCAACTCGCCTGCGTTGCGAGGATGCGCGAGATGTTCTTTGAATGTGGCGGAGTAGGACAAGTATCCGTTGTAATCAGTGACTAACTAAGGTCAAAGGTGAAAGTGAACGCAGTCTTTCAACGGCACGCGCCAGCACTTCGACAGCATAATCAACCTCAGCCTCAGTATTATCTTTTCCGAAACTAAACCGTAACGAACCACGCGCACGTTCGTCATCAACTCCGAGCGCGCGAATCACTGGCGATGGCTCGAGTGTTCCTGAAGAACACGCCGAACCCGTTGAGACTGCGACTCCTTCGAGGTCAAGATTTATCAACAACCCTTCGCCTTCAATGAAGCGAAACGAGATGTTTGAAAGGTGCGACAAGCGCAGCTCTGGATCGCCATTCATCACCACATCCGGGATTCGTTCACGAACGGCGCCTTCAAACTTGTCGCGCAGCATTCGATCGTGAAGCGACCGTTGTTCGAGTTCTTCGCGCGCGAGTTTTGCGGCTTCGCCAAAAGCAACGATGCCTGGAACGTTTTCAGTTCCGGCACGACGTTCCCGTTCCTGATGTCCGCCGACGTTTTGGCCGTGCAGTCTTACACCACGTCTAACATAAAGTGCTCCGATTCCTTTCGGCGCATATAACTTATGCCCTGACATCGTGAGCAGATCGCAACCAATCTCCTCGACATTCAAAGGCAGTCGTCCAGCAGCTTGCACTGCATCGGTGTGAAACCATAGATGTTTGTGGCCGGCAGTGCGCTTCTCGCGAACGAACGCGCCGATTTCATTGACCGGCTGGATCGTTCCGATCTCGTTATTTGCCAGCATAACTGAAATCAGGATCGTATCTGGCCGAATCGACGCGGCAAGATCTTCGATTCCTACGATCCCGTTTCCGTAAACCGGCAGACGGGTAACTTGCCAGCCTCGTTTTTCAAGTTCCGCACAAACACCGGCCACTGACGGATGCTCAATCACCGAGGTGATGATGTGCCGGCCATGAGCAGTCGCCGCTTCGCAAATTCCTCGAATGGCAAGATTGTTTGATTCAGTGCCGCCTGACGTGAAGACAATTTCGTTTTGCCGTGCGCCTATCAGTGCGGCCACCTCGCGGCGGGCACGGTCGATCGCTGCGCGGGCCTGTTGTCCGAAACCATGCACGCTCGACGCATTACCAAAGTTCTCTACGACAGCGCGGGACATGACCGCCGCGACACGCGGATCGACTGGTGTTGTCGCACTGTTATCGAGATAAACTCGGCGTAATGGCATCAAATCCAACTCCGACGGCATCTGAACGCCAGTTTGCCACAAAGAGGCAGAAAAGGCACAAAATGAGTTTGTTTGACCTGCTTGATTCCTTCGGTTTTTTTGAGTCTTTTGTGCCTTTTTATGGCAATTGATGTTAGCATTCGTGCGTTGCGAGGTTGGCTCTCCCAAGACGCTACGGCTGTTCCCACAGTTGTAAATTCTTTGGAAGGACAAAATATGAATTATCTCAAGCTTCCCCTGGTAGTTTTATTGAGCATCTGCATTAGTGGTTTGCTCGCCATCGTTCCCGCGGGCGCGCAAGGCACGACGGCGCTGGAACGTGGTTATCGGACAGGTTATTCAGACGGCTATACGGCAGGGTTCAAGGACGTTTCCGACAACTCCGCCCGTAATTACAAGAACAAGGAAGACTATCAACACGCAGATCGTTCTTATAACGAAGCCTGGGGACCAATCGAGGACTATCGCGATGGTTACCAACAGGGTTTCGAGGCCGGTTACAGCGCGGGCTACGAACGTCAGCAGTTTAATTCGGCGCTTCCGACTGGGTTACGTCGACGACAGAATCCAGGCAATATCCCTGTCGAAGTAAACAATACGTCCAGCACGAGTGACGCGGAGACTAGTGTTGACAATACAACGGCGCCGAACGGTTCACTGGCAATTCCGCGCAACACAATACTCAATCTTGAGCTATTGAATGGCGTTTCAACAGAAGCAAGTCAGCGAGGCGACCGCTTCCAGGCGCGCGTTATCGAGCCAGCGCAATACGCGAATTACATCGTTGAAGGAAGAGTAGCTCAGGTCAAACGTCCCGGAAAAGTTAAGGGAGTTGCGGAACTACAGTTAGCGTTCGATCAGATTCGTTCACCTGACAATCGGACTGCGCCGCTTCATGCGGAGCTAATTGAAATCGCTCCCATGCAAGGAGCCGACCCGTCGATCGACTCTGAAGGCGGCGTGAAGGGACAGGATTCCACCAAAGACGATGCTGCCAAGGTCGGTGCAGCTTCCGGCATCGGAGCGATCATTGGCGCTATCGCCGGTGGCGGCAAGGGGGCGGCGATTGGCGCGATCATCGGCGGCGGTGCAGGTGCGGCAGGCGTCATGACGCAACGCGGCAAAGACATTCACGTCGAACGTGGTCAGCACATAAAGATTCGCACCTCAACTGACACGAGCGTTCTGTGAGAACTGAACGTGAGGATCAGGAAACGGGGAGACAGGGCAACTTACCGCCCAGTTTCCCCGTTATTTCTTTGCTCACCGATTTCGGGACGGCCGATTATTTCGTGGGCGCCGTAAAGGGCGCGATTCTTTCCGTTAATCCGCAAGTCGTTATTGTTGACATCACTCATGAGATCCCGGGGCAGGATATTGAAGCCGGGGCCTTCATGCTGCTCGCGGCTTACAAGACATTCCCTGCGGGAACGGTTCATGTAGCGGTTGTCGATCCAGGCGTTGGGTCAACTCGTCGTCCGATCATCGTCGCCGCTAACGAACAATTGTTTGTTGGGCCAGATAACGGGATCTTCAGCTACATCTACGAACGAGAGTCTTCACACCGGATCTTTCATGTAACCGAACAGAAATACTTTCGGACAGATCCGAGTTCGACGTTCCATGGCCGCGACATCTTCGCGCCGGTTGCGGCGGCGCTATCAACGGGTGTGGCGCCGGAAGCGTTTGGCCCGGAGGTTAGCGACGAAGTCAGACTTACTTCGCTTGAGTCACCGCTTCGGATTATTCATATCGATCGCTTTGGTAATTGCGTGACGAACATCCGTCGTAAGACGTTCGAGGAAACAAGTCTGTCGATTAATGGGATGACGATAAGCGCGCTACGAAAGTTCTACGACGAAGCGGATCCTTCGGGTGAAGTCTTTGCGATCTGGGGGAGTGCTGGGTTTCTGGAGATTTCAGTTAACGGTGGGTCAGCTGCTCAAATTCTAGGTGCGAAACGAGGTGACGAGGTTAGCTTTACAGGATGAACAAGATGTTTCAGGATGGACAAGATAGATACTATAAATCCTGAATCATCCTGTTCATCCTGTTGAAACTAACCGCGGAAACACGCCTGCACATCACCTCACTGCGCCTTAGCCGCGGCTTCCTTCGGCACTGTCGACGACATGTAATACCCCTGCCTCGAACTCACCTGTAGCTTTCGACTTTTACCTTTTTGATCCGGCGCTTTTACACGCACTTCCAGGTTGTGCATGCTACCGTCATCAGCCTCGTCTTCAGCTAACGCGAAACCAAGACTGTAACGCGCCGTCAGGTTTCCGATGATCCGTGACAGCCCGGCGCCGTAATCCTTCACTCGCCCGACCTTGACGGCCTCGCCACCCGATCGTTGCGCGAGAAGTTTTGCGCTGCCGTAGAGACTTAGTCCCATCCAACCTGTGATTGGCTTAGCCATAGGCACGAGGAACTTGAACAGTGTTCGCATCTCCACTGTCAACGAGTTGAAAATAACATTGTCGCGGATGAGGATCTGTTCCGTCGCATCACGATCCTCATAGAAAATCGGCGCGATGCCATCGGATACCCACACGATCGACACCTGTGAGTTTGGTCTCGTCTCAGCAGCCTTTCGCGTCGCATCTTTCACCGCCGCAGCCATGTCGTAAATGTCACCCATCTCAATAGTGACTTTTCCATCCTTATTTGTGCGCGTGACATTAACGCTGCCGTCACGATGAGTCTTGCGTGTTATGGTTGTTCCATTCTTACCACGGATCGTTTCGGTTTCGATGATGTCGTCGGGCTTAGCGTCAGCTTGGGTCGCCGTGTCCTGAGATTTCTGTTGCGCCGGCACAGCGCCTTCAGGTGGGGGTCCCTCATGCGAAACAGACAACGCCGGCACGCGCGCCAGCGCCGTGGCTAGCTTTGATCGATCGTTGGTAAACTCAGTCAACCAAAATCTCTCTTCGTCTTCATTCGTGTCCATCGCCATGATCGCGACCTCATCGCCCGGTGGCAGCTTCGCCAACTCGTCTTCCATCGACTTAAGAATTTCAGGACGCTTCAAAAATCTGCCAGCGCCGTCTGCACGCAGATCCAGAATCAGAATCAGTGCGAGTGGCTTACGCGCCTGACCTTCACGCGTGAAGTATGAAATGTTGCGCGTCTTGCCGTTATCCAGCACTTCGAAATTCGCGGAAGCGAGATCGGATATCGGGAGATTGGTCTTCTTGTCTTTCACAAGCGCGTCGAGAAACACAACGCGCGTTTTGATCTTGATGGTGTCGTCAACTTCCTGTGCGGAAACGGGGAACGACGCCACGGCGGCGAGGATGACGAGTAGCAAGAGGTGGAAACGTATTCTATGCATGACCTACTCCTGATCGACAAGGGTTGCTTCTTGAGTAATGGCTTTTCCAGCACCTTCCGGATCTTTCAAAAGGAGAGCGAGATTCTTTTGGGAGAGGGTCACCTGGACCACCGTTGCGTCACGGTCCGCAATGGTGACCACGAGAACGTTAGTTTTGTCACCGGCATCTCTGAGAAAAATATACGTCTGTTCTTCGCTCGTGGCGGAAAAGGTTTGAATCAACGGCATCCAGGTATTGTTCAGAGCGCCATTCAAAGACGCGCGAAACTTAGTTAAATCGCCGTTGAAGTCCTGATTCTCAAACACTGCAAGCTTTATGCTGCCCGCCTCTGCAATACGTTTTGCTTCGCCGCCCTTGATGCGCGCGGCCGTGGTCGCCACTTTCATTCCCGCTTTCGCCAGGAACGGAATGCCGACGTGCTTCACGCGGTAGAACTCTTCGATCATCTTCACGACTGAATTAAAGTCGTCACCTTTCGCGAGCGCGGCCGGCACATAGGTGAGGAGCACGACAAAGGCTGCAATGAAGATTCTGGTGGCAGTCTTTTTCATCGCACACCTCACTGGTCGTTGGTCTTCTTGCCCTTCGATTTCGAGGACTCAATGCCGAGTTCAGGAACGCCGAACTGGCCTTCCAGCTGGGCAAGTTTGTCTAGATCAATCGGTCCGACGATGTTCACAACGGTGAGCTCCTTATCATCAGTAACCAGCACGGCAAGTCCATTGACGTTCTCACCGGCGAACTGCAAGTAGACTTCGATATTTCCTTCCTTTTTGCTGGTGACGTTTACCATTCTCGTCCATCCGGTTCCGCGTAGCTGGGTGCGAATGGGTTCAAGATCCGCGGCGACAAACTGCCCCACAGTGTCAAACTCGAAGCTCTTGACGTAAATGCCTTTGAGCCCGGCAACCAGTTTCTTAACCTCTCGTTCATCTTCGGCCTTGTCTGAGAGCAACCTGGCCGCCAACTTCATCAATCGTTCGTCGATATTCACGTCGACGGTTTGACTGGCTTTCGCAGCGAGGTGATCGAGGCCGCCCATCTGAAGTCGCGGGTCCTGAGCTTTGGCAGCCAGAGCTGAAGCGACGATCAGCAGTACAGCGATGAACAACGTTCTGATATTTATTTGAAATAGTGATCTCATGATTGCTCCATTCATCCTACTCGGTGTTGATTCTTAATCTGATTCGCAGGATTTGTGATCTGAGTCTTTTTGTGGACCAGGCTTAACTTTTCAGTTGTGACTCGCAAGGCGAGCATCAGTTGTTCTTTCGCCTGTAGTGCTTCCTCACGCTCTTGTTTTGAAAGAACTGGCGCCGAAGATCGAGACCGGTGTTTGTTCACCGCTACCACGGTCTCGCGCGAATCCGGTTTCGGATCGACTGGAAGTGGCGCCTTCTCTTCAACGCGAGGTGGCGGACCCACTTGCGCTTCGTGTTTGGGCGTATTGTCGCGTGTGCGGACGCGGAGCCAAATACCGCCAGCGAGTATCGTTAACAAGACTGTCGCGGCGATGGCGATGGCGAGCCATGGAAAGTAATTCTTTCGCTGCGGTAGTGACACATCTTTCGGAATCTCCAGCGGCTTCGGTTGATATCGCAAAGCACCCAGGATCTCTTCCAATTGTTGAATCTGCGGGTCAGGTTTGCCAGTCTTGTCCCACAAGTAATCGTCGTTCATAAGCCCTCCATAAATCCGATCTGCTCGCGCAGCAGCTTCATACCGCGATGCAGGTTCACTCGCACTGACGCAGCTGTGAGTCCTGTGCGTGCTGCGATCTCGGGGCCGGTCATGCCTTCTACCAGACGCAGCACTAAAGTTTCACGGTAAGCTTCGGGGAGATTGCGGATCAGTTCCAGGATTTCAGCGGCTCTCGAATCCTGTGTATTGCTGCCGCGCAGTTCGTCGTTTATCTCGACTGTTTCACGCGATCGGCGATAGAAATCCACGGCCCGGTTGCGGGCGATCATTGCGATCCAGGGCCCGAATGATGAGCTATCGCGCAATGTGTGGAGTTTCTTGAAAGCGTGGAGAAAGATGTCCTGTACGAGGTCGTCGACTTCAGCGCGCGGCACACGAGCCAGCAGGATGCCATGCACGAGGGGTGCATAAAGATCATAAAGCCGCGTAAAGCCATCGCGGTCGCCATCGAGAACTGCCTTAACCAGCACCACCTCGATCGCCGTCTCCTGCGATTGCTCGGCGGCGTGTGCTTGGGAACTGGTCAGAAGCATGTTGGCGGTGGCGTACATCGTGCTGTCTCAATCTTTGTTATCGGTCCTGGCCTTTGGTCCTGGGTTGGTTCATCGAGAGAGCGGTCGCGATTTCCAAAGACCCAGGTCCAAAGACCGTAGACCTATTGTCCCAACAACACCGATTAAGACGGGAGAGTAATGAAGACTGTTAACAGACGTATTTACGCCTGATGGTCAGCGGTTCGAATGCTTAGTACGGGTTCCCGGTTTACAGGGTTTTCTTCAGAGGTCAGTCTCTTTAGTTCCGGCGTGGCCGAAACTATTGAGATGCGCCAGGTAAATAACGTCACGAGAACAAGCGCGATGGCAGCGGCGACACCACCTTCAAGGCCATAGCTGCCGCCGGTTAACCACTTGGGTCCTGAATCCGTGGCTTCCAGCAAAGGATGAGAGACGAGTTTAAGTCCACTGACCGGAAGTCCGAAGAACCAGCCGAGTGCCCAGTTCCAGGACCAGTGAACCCCCAAAGGAAACCAGAGACTTCGTGTTCGCAGGTAAGCCAGTGACATCCAAACACCCGCGAGAACGGTGTTGACAAATGTCACTCCCGGAACCACGTTAGGGTTGTCCAGGTGAACCACACCAAAAGGGACTGACGTCAGAAGCACACCCAGCCAGGCGAGTTTTGCCCGAGAGAGTGTTTGCAAGCCATAACCTCTAAACATCGCCTCTTCTGCGAGTGCGGCTACAAAGAGTAACCCCGCCGATCCGATCATCGACGTGATTAAAGACCCAATGCCGCCGGAGTTAACTGAAAAATTAAGGCCCTTGCTGGCGATCGCAACAGCGACCACAATCGCCGCAAAGCCCAATCCGAATCCAATCGCGAGGTCTCTCAGCCAGCCTTCGTGCAAGGTGAGTCCAAGCGATCGCCACGGCAAACCTTCGAGCTTTCGAGCGCACAGGTAACCGAAACCAAGAGCCAGAACCAGGAGGCCGGCTCTGAATATCAGTTCAAAAACGTATGGCCCATGCGGGATTTGGATTCCCGATCCCACTACGAGTTGATGAAGCAGGCGCACAGCAACAGCCAAAACGATAGTGAGAAACCAAAACGGGAGAGCAAATATCAGTAGTCGCCAACCGCTACGGAGTCGGCCAAAGTCGTTGAAGAAGAAATTCATCTGGGTGAGGCATTCTAGCAGAAGGCCATGCCGATCCGTGGCGGTATGCTAAACTTTTGCTCAACTTCATGACCGATAATCGTGAAAACATGACGCCGGAGCGCCGTGAGCGAATTCGTCGACGGCGCCGCATCTTGTTCTGGGTTTTAGGCGGCACGGTGGTCTTGCTGCTGGCGAATATCGTCTCGCAACAGCTGTGGCTCTGGACCGTGGTCCGGCCTGACACTGCTGCCGACGCGCTCGTCCTCTATGCGTTATCGACACTGAACTTTGTCGCTTTCGTCGTCTTTCTATTCATCTTCATTCGCAATCTGCTGAAGTTGCGTCGCGAACGAAGAGAACGGCAACTCGGCTCAAAGGTTAAAACCCGACTCCTGGTTTATTTCATCTCTATCAGCTTTCTGCCCATCACGGCGATGGCTGTTTTCTCTTATCTGTTTCTAAACCGCTCACTCGAGAAGTGGTTCAATCCGTTTCCGGATGAGATCGTTCAGCAGGCCACTGAGGTTAAGCGTCTAACCCTGGTGAGCCAGGATCGGACTCTTCATGACACTGCGGCTTTGCTTGTCATGCTTCTGAGCGGGCAAACGCCCGAAGCGCGGCGAGTCACCATGGACCAGGTCGTGTCTTCCGGACAGCTGGTGGGCATCGAGGTGGTCGGCAGCGACGGAACAGTTGCTCTTCAAAGTCGCGCTTCTCTGTCACAGTCTGATTCGGAACAACTCGAAAAACTCTTTAGCGAAGCACGCAAGTTTAGTGGCCCAAGCGGAGCAACACTTGCAGACGGTAAAGATTTTGACGCGTTTGCTGTGCCTCTGAGCCATTCCGAGATGTTGATTATCGCGCCACCGAAACGGGCCGCCAATGACCTGACGGATCTCGTTACCGCCTCAGAGCGCGGTTACCAGGATCTGGTGCGAAAGCAGCGGCGCGTGCGCCTGTTGGGTCTGTCGACTCTTGGATTGATGACGCTGATCCTGTTCTTCGTTTCCAGTTGGGTAGCGATCTATTTAGCACGAGGCATCGCCACGCCGATCAAAGCGCTTGCGGAAGCTTCCAATGAGATCGCACGAGGTAACCTCAAACATCGCGTTACTACGATCGCAGATGATGAATTGGCACTGCTCGCGGAATCGTTCAATCAGATGACCGCACAACTCGAGGAAAACCGGAGCCGGATCGAAACCGGCGCCGCAGAGTTGCGCGATAAAAATCTGGCCCTGCGCGAACGCCGCAACTACATCGAAACGGTGTTGCAGTCGTTATCGACAGGAGTGATTTCAATCGACGAAAACGATTGTGTCACGACTTTGAACGCGTCGGCCGCGCGCATGTTGGCGTTGCTCGATCGTGCTGAAGAGAATCCGAAATTGAGCGACCTGATCGGCAGTGAAGATTCTATTGTTGTCGATCGCCTGTTGCGCCGCGCGCGCCGCATTGGCCATGCAACTGAGCAGACGCAGTTAGCCGGCGCCGCGAACGGTAATGGACCATTGCCAGTGTCGATGACCGCGACCGCTTTGCGCGATTCGAAAGGGCCGCGACGCGGAGTGGTTCTCGTTATCGAGGATCTTTCGGAGTTGCTTGCGGCGCAACGCGCGGCGGCGTGGAGTGAAGTTGCGAGGCGGATGGCCCACGAAATCAAGAACCCGCTGACGCCGATTCAACTTTCAGCTGAGCGCATTGCGAAGAGTTACGGGCGCTCAACGACGAACGGCAACGGCTCACTTAACGTTGATAATGGCACGGATGAAACGCGAGTTGCTGCTGTCATCAATGAATGCACCGAAACGATTACGCGTGAAGTTGCTGGCCTGAAAGCGATGGTAGACGAGTTTTCGCGCTTCGCCCGCCTGCCCGCCACGCGGCTCGAACTTGCGAATCTCAATGATGTCGTCAGTCAGGCTGCTGGATTGTATGAGGAACGACTCGAAGGGGTCGCGATGGTGCTCGAGCTCGACCCTGAGCTTCCGTCCTCTATGCTCGACGTGGAACAGATCAAACGCGTGTTTGTTAACCTTATTGACAATGCTCTGGACGCACTGTCACTGGTGACGGATGAGAAACAGGTCAAGATTGCCACTAGCCTTGATGCAGAAAGAAGTTTACTTCGCGCCGAGGTTGCAGACACGGGGCGGGGAATCGAGCCGGGAGATTTTCGTAGATTGTTTGAACCTTACTTTTCTCGACGTGATAGCGGGACAGGCCTCGGGCTCGCCATCGTGCAGCGAACGATACTTGAACATGGCGGACAGATCCGTGCCGAAAAGAATCACCCGCGTGGGGCGCGGTTTGTGATTGAGTTACCGATGGCGTGAAATCATTGCCAATTTCCAATTTCCGATTGCCAAATTCTTACTGGAAAATCGGCAATTGGCAATCAACACTGATTAGATGGATTCAATACTCATTGTTGACGACGAGCGCGGTATTCGCGACACGCTGCGGGCGGTGATGGAAGACGAGGGATTCGTCGCCGATGCGGTAGGAACCGGCGAAGAGTGTCTCAAAGCACTCGGCCGTCGCGCTTACGGTTGCATACTGCTCGACGTTTGGCTGCCCGGCATCGATGGGCTCGAGACGCTTAGACAACTACGCGAAGCCGGTTCGGATGCCGCGGTCGTGATCATCTCTGGTCATGGCAACATCGAGACTGCCGTACGAGCCACAAAACTCGGCGCCTTCGATTTCATCGAAAAACCACTTTCAATCGAAAAGACCGTTCTTACCGTCCGCAATGCGTTGCGCCAACAACGCCTCGAGCTAATCAATGCCGACATGGCCGCCGCGCTCGCTCGCGAGTACACGATGGTCGGCGAATCGGTCGCCATGCGCGCGCTGCGCAAACAGATCTCCGTTGTCGCGCCAACCGATGGCCGGATTCTGATCTACGGCGAGTCAGGAACGGGTAAAGAGCTGGTGGCCCACGCAATCCACGCCGAATCACGTCGCGCTGCTGGCCCTTTTATCGAAGTCAATTCCGCGGCCATCCCGGAAGAGTTAATTGAATCCGAACTTTTCGGTCATGTGAAAGGCGCGTTTACCGGCGCGACTGCTGCGAAGAAAGGCAAGTTTGAACTAGCAGACGGCGCGACGATCTTTCTCGACGAAGTTGGCGACATGAGTCCAAAGGTGCAGGCAAAGGTGTTGCGGGTGCTCGAGGAACAGCGCTTTGAGCCGGTCGGTAGTGGCACGTCGATCAACGTCGATGTTCGTGTTATCGCCGCTACCAACAAGCGTCTCGACGTCGAAATCGAGCAGGGAAACTTTCGTGCCGATCTTTTTTATCGCCTTAACGTGATTCCGTTTGAGCTGCCGCCTTTGCGCGAACGGCTTGAAGACCTGCCGCTGCTTGTCGATTACTTTAATGAGCACTTCTCGAGTGCATATGGCAAACGGCAGAAACAGTTTTTGCCGGAGACACTAGAGGCGATGCAGTCGTATTCATGGCCTGGCAACGTGCGCGAACTACGAAACACGATCGAACGTGTAGTAATCATGCAGAGAAGCACGAAAGTTTCACCCGGTGATCTTCCGCCGCAGGGTAAAGATGAACCACCTGCAGCGTCATTTCGCTTTCCCTCCTTTAAAGAAGCCACCGAGGCCTATCACCGTGAGTTCATTCAGCGGAAGCTCGAGGAAGCTGACGGCAACGTTTCACGTGCCGCCGAACTAATGGGCGTCGATCGGAGCCACCTCTATCGCCGCATGCGCGCCCTCGGCATCCGGTCGTAGCTACAGAAGGATTAGCCACAAAAAGGCAAAAGCACAAAACAGGTATTCGGATTTTGATGTTTCCTTTTATGTGCCTCTCTGTGCCATTGACAAAACTTTACATAAGCATGACTCCCTCGCTACATAGGATCGGTATTCTCACCGTCTTCAATTCGGGTATTCAGTCCAGGTTCAGCGCAAAAATTTACTCACGATGAGCCAAGAGCGAGAGCGGTTCAGATCCAGATGGCCCATAGTCATTTGCGTGCTCGTGTCGTTCGTCGTCGGCTTCGGAGTTTCATTTGTTTCCCGAAAAACCACGCCTGCCACAGAAGCCAGGATCCAGATCGCTGATTTTCGTGTAGCCATTCCCGAAGGCGAAACCGTTGTCACCATCACGAGTCGTCAACCTGAAGGTCAGCCGTTAGGGAAGCTAACTATTCAGCGTCAGGGCAACACCATCGTTGGTGTCCCCGAGGTTGAAAGACGAATTGAGCCACGCGAACGAATCAGTGCTGAAGATGTCGAGTACTTGAGACGCGAAATTAGCGACGAGATTTCAGCAACCGATTCGCCGTGGCAGCGCGCCAATAAGATTCGAGTCTGGCTGACTCAAAGAAGTCATCGCCTCGGAATGCCTGGGCTGAGCACTCGTAACCCGCGCGAAGCCTACGAAAAGATGAAACAGGGAGAGCCGGTGCTGTGCGGTAATCTCGCGCAAATCTATGTCGCGCTTTGCGAAGCGATGGGACTGACAGCTCGCGCCGTCGGTTTGAGTGTCGCGGTACAGAATGGATTGTTTGGTGTCGACACACACGCCGGCGCTGAAGTGTGGATATCCGAGATGGGCGGTTGGATCTATCAAGATCCGACTTTCAATTGTTATTGGAAAGTAGATGGCCAGGCCGCCAGCGCAATGCGGCTTCACGATGCAATAATGGAGAAGCGACCTCTTGCATTCGCTTCCGACGACAAAGAAACCGAACTCAAACTGAAGAACTATTATATCGATCCACGTCTTTACTTCCGCCACATCTCTTACGAATACAAACCGGGTGGCGCCGTACTGTATTTCTCCGATCCGCGACTCGAGCCACTGAACCTGCGCGACAAGAACTGGATTCACACAGACAATCGCGTGGACATTCAACGACTGGACACGGGCGGGAATTTCATCATTGAGAGACGCTCGGAAATCTCACCTGGAGTATTTGTTCAGCTAGTCGGCACGGATTTGTTCGTCCGAGATCGTCGCGAGCAGAGCGCCGGCATTCGTGTCCGTTCAAGCAGTGGCACGGTTGAGGGTTGCGCATATGTCCATCAGCGCGCTCAGGACATGGGATTGTTTAATGGAACAAACCTGGCGCGCAATCCATCGTTCCGTCTGGCGAGCGGCTCAAATCAACTTGCCGACGAGTGGTATGTTGCCGGACCAGTCGAAGCGATGACGGTTTCCGGCGGCCAGGCGATGTCGTCACTTGCCGGCGGACGATTGTGGCAACGCATTCAAGTACGACCGCATGGCAGGTATTTGCTGTACGCGCGCGTGAGTGTCGTGCGTGGCTTTGTGAACTGGTCTCTGGCTGACACTGAACGCGGGCCGCGATCGGTGGGAACGATTGAGCCGGAACGTATGAGCGAGGTCGTTTCGGACGTGGTTGAAAGTCAGAGCGGCTTTCTCGATGTGGGTTTTGATGTTCCTTCCGGCGGCGCCTTCCGAGTTATCGACGTCATCGTCACCGAAGCACCCCGCTTCAACCCATAGTTTTTTGCCGCAGTTGAACGCAGATGAGTGCTAACCTGCGTTTATGCGTTCATTTACGGCTAAAAACCTTTCGTTGACAACGCGTCTTCAAATAGCTTATCAGTAGCATCGAGGTTGAAATGGATTTTACGACCAAAGAACTACTGAAACGTTACGCAAAACTGGCAATCGGTCAGCCTTTTTCACCAGTGTTGCTGAACATTCTGGTGACGTCAGTTTGCGACATGCGCTGCACGCACTGTTTCTTCACGGACGAACTCGACGATCGCCCGCGTAAGAAACTCCAGATGAAGACGCACGAGATCGAGCGCATTTCTCAAACACTGGGCGGCAATCTCGGCGTTCTGATTCTCGCCGGTGGCGAACCGTTTACGCGTAAAGACCTTCCCGAAATCGCACGCTCTTTTTACACCAACAATAAGCTCGAATCGATCTACCTCATGTCAAACGGGCAGATTCAGAAACGAATCTTTCCGGATGTGACCAGAATCCTGCAGGAGTGTCCGAATCTGAATGTCACTGTCGCCCTCGGGATCGACGGGCCAAAGTTCGAACACGAAAAGATTCGCCAGAAGTCCGGCTCCTGGGATATCGCTATCGACACTGCTCGCCAGCTCCAGGCAATTAAAAAAGAATATCCGCGTCTTGATGTGCAAACGTGTACCTGCTTCATGAACTCGAACCAGGACACGATCTTCGAGTGGTACGATTTCCTGAAGTATGATCTCAAGCCCGACAAGGTTAACTTCAACTACATTCGCCCGCCCTCAGCAGATCCAAAAGAGCTGGACATCGATCATTCGCGTTATGCGAAGCTCGCACAGATGATCGACGACGACTCGCGTCACGCTGCAATCAAGAACAACTACGGTGGTAGCGCGGGCTTCTTCAAAGCCGCGATTGACATTTATATGCACGGCCTGATCGCCAGGACTCAGGAAACGCAAACCGCTCAGATGACCTGTTACGCCGGAACGGCAGGCGGAGTGATCTACGATGAGGGTACAGTTTCATCGTGTGAGAATCTCGCGCCGGTCGGTAACCTGCGCGACTTCGATTGGAACTTTCAGAAACTCTGGCTGTCACCCGCGATGCAGGCGCGTCGCAAGAAGGCGCATGATGGTTGTTTCTGCACGCACGAGTCCAATAGTTATTACCCGTCACTTCCGTTCAATCCGGGACACTTGATCCAGATCAAGAAACTGGAACGCGAAATGAAAAAGGCTCGCAAGGCGGTTGAGAAAGCGGAAGCATTGCCAAATGCCGATTACCAATTGCCAATTTGAAAAGCCAGGAACCAGGTGCAAAGCACCAAGCACTAATGCCGCAGCAGCAACGCATCCCGAAGATACTAATCATCTCGTCTGATACCGGTGGTGGACATCGTTCCGCCGCGGCAGCGATAGCCGCCGGTGTGCAGAAGTTTTTTGAAGGCGAGTCGTATGCGATCAGGGTTGTGCGTGCAGTGGAGGAGTCGCATCACCTCAGCGCGAAACTGGTACGGTTGTATAACTGGATCCTGCGCAACCGCCAGCACTGGATGAAGTACTTCTACTGGTGCATGAATCGTCTCCGGCCGGAGACGAGCGAGTTTTTTCATAAACGCTGTGTTGGTTATGTAGTGGAGCTTTTCGAACGCTGGTGTCCACACATCGTCGTCAGTGTTCATCCACTCACGCAGCATATCTTTGCGCGTGTGTTGAAAGAGTTGAATCTGGCGGGTCGCGTGCCCCTCGTATCCGTGGTGACGGATCCATGTTACGGATTTTGGAAAGGATGGGCTTGCGACGATGTGACGCTTTATCTCGTCGCCAGCGACGAGGCGCGACGACAGTTGATCGACTACGGAGTAGCGCCGGAACGCATTAAAATTTCGGGTCTGCCAGTGCATCCGAAGTTTGCCTACCCGGGTGAAGAAGCGGCCCAGGCTGCGAGACGTGCGCTTGGTCTTGATCCCGAGAAGTTTACAGTCTTTGTGAACGCCGGTTGGATCGGTGGCGGCAACATTCCGCAGATCTTTAGTGAACTCGTGCGCGGCGAACTTGATGTACAGGCGATTTTTCTCGCCGGTAAGAATGAAGATCTGCGTGCTGCGGCTGAATCGATCGCACTTGACGCGCCGTTTCCGATCAAAGTGATTGGTTACTCAGACGAGATCGAGAAGTTGATGAGTGCTGCGAACGTGATGATTTCGAAGCTCGGCGGCCTCACGACGTTTGAAGCGCTGGCGTGCCGGGTCCCGATTATTGCCGATCTCATCACAGAACCCATGCCTCAGGAAGCGGGCACGGCAACTATGATCGCCGAACGTGGAGCCGGTGTGATGCTGCGGCGTTCGATCGACGTGGTTCCCGTGGTGCGGAGAATGATGGAAGACGAAGTGCACTACTCACGCATGCGCGCCGCCACCGTGGCCCTCGCAGTTCCAAACTCAACTCGTCACATCGTCGAAGAGATCGCTGCACTGATGACCTTTAAGTCGCAGATAAGCGCAGATGACGCTGATCTGCGTTCGTCTGCTTAAATCTGCGGCTAAAACAAAGTCTTGACAAGCTGGTCCTAATCAACTAAGAACCACGTATCTCAGTCACGCTCACTCTTTCGAGATACGGAGGCGCTATCATGCCCACACGCAAAACGGCCACCAAAAAGACCGCAGCTAAAAAATCCACCAGCAGAGCCGCTCGATCTCAGACCGGCCCAGTTCCGCCTTACGGTGATCCTATCCGCGCGGCAATTGCTCGCGGAAATACACGCGAGATGAAGACTGTCGCCGCGTCTGCGCGCAAATGGCTCAACGATGTGCAGGCAGCACTCGCTCAACTCGAAAGCGCACTAAAAAAGAAATAGACCTCCCAACAGTTGGCCGAAAATAAGTCGATGGCTGCTCCTACGCGTTATCTGTCTTCGCGGGATCGCTTCTCGTTTGTACCCGTGCACGCGGTTTGGGAGATCACGCTTGCCTGTGATCTCAAGTGTCACCACTGCGGTTCACGTGCTGGTAAACGACGTTCAGGAGAGCTAACAACCGATGAAGCTCTCGATCTTGTTCGGCAACTTGCTCGCATGGGGACTCGCGAAGTGACCTTGATCGGTGGCGAAGCGTACCTGCGTCGGGATTGGTTACAGATCATTCGCGAGGTTAGAGATCAGGGCATGGACTGCACGATGCAGTCGGGTGGACTCAATCTGACCGAGGCTCGAATCAAAGACGCGGTAGACGCTGGTCTGCAAGCGCTCGGTATCTCGATCGATGGTTTAAGAGACGTTCACGACCGGTTGCGTGGTGTTAAGGGCTCGTTTGATGCAGCACTCAAGGCGCTTTATGCGATCAAAAAGTCCGGCATCACCTCCAGTGCCAATACACAGATCACATCGCTGGTGATTCCGCAGCTGCGTCAGTTGATGAACCTTTTCATCGATGCCGGCGCGAGAAACTGGCAGGTTCAGCTTACGGTGGCGATGGGTCGCGCGGCAGACAATCCGGAATTGCTGCTTCAACCCTATGAGTTGCTGGAATTGATGCCGCTGCTTGCTGAGTTGTTTGAGGAGGGCGCTGACAGGGGATTCCTGCTCCAGCCGGGAAACAACATTGGTTATTTTGGACCGTTTGAGTCGGTGTGGCGCGGCAGTGGCGATGATCGAGTTCACTGGACGAGTTGCAACGCGGGACAGAACACGCTTGGCATTGAGGCTGACGGCACGATCAAGGGATGCCCATCGTTGCCGACGTCTCCTTACGCCGGCGGCAACGTTCGCGACCTTAGCCTGAGAGATATTTGGTGGAATACCGACCAGCTTAGTATTAACCGTGGGCGAACTAACTCGGAATTGTGGGGATTCTGCGGCAGTTGCTACTACGCGGACGTATGCAAAGCGGGTTGCACCTGGACCACGCACTCGTTACTTGGAAAGGCCGGAAATAATCCGTACTGCCATCATCGCACGCTGGAACTCTCGAAGGAGGGACTGCGTGAACGCATTGTTCAAGTGGAGAAAGCGCCTGGCACTTCTTTCGATCACGGTCGCTTTGAGTTGATATTGGAGACGGTGGATGGAAGGGCAACGGACCGACTACCGGTGGCAAACAACCTCGTGCAGATAACGTCCGCGCGAAAGGTGACTCGAAGTTCAGTGCCGGCAGAGTTGATACTTTGCCGCGGCTGCGATCGCCACGTGAAGATTGGTACGAAGACTTGTCCGTTTTGTCGCGGAGATATACCTTCCCTCGCTAAGCTCCACGACAAAAGATTACGAGACGCGAAAAGGGCTTATAAGCGTCTCTTGAAACTTCTCCCCCAAGCTCAGTCATAGCACAGGATGAACACGATTTTTGTCCATCCTCTCCGCGGCGACGAGATCGTTGTCGCGATTCAGGAGGAACGCCTCTCACGATTCAAGCGCGATCGTATCTGTGGCGCTGGACCGTCGCGCGCTGTTGTTCGAAGGTAGAATCGTGCTCAAACAGTAGCCACAAAAAAAGCACGAAAGTTGGCTTTGAAAAGATTCCGCGGTGTAGAGAAATGACGGAAGAGATTCCGGCGGCCCATTTCAATCTGTTTTTGCTTCCGGATTTCTTGGATGCGGAGACCTGCGCCCGCTTGAAGGCTGAGTTGGCTGACTCGCCGACCACGCAGGCTCCCGTTTACATCCAGGGGATCGAGGGCAATGTCCACGAAACAGTTCGCAAAACAACCAGCCTTCATCCGGCTCAGGAAACATTCGATCATGTTCACCAGCGACTACTCGAGCAGACATCAGCGCTTTCCCAGCATTTCGGTGATAGCCTGATCGACTGTGAGCCACCGCAGTTTTTGCGTTATGAAAAGGGTGATTTCTTTGTGCGTCACCAGGACGGCAACCCGAGACAGGACGACTTCGATCACCTGCGAGTTCGCCGGATCTCGATCGTAGTGTTTTTGAACGATTATTCAGCGGAGCCTCAGGCAGACAGCTACAGCGGCGGCGTTCTCAACTTCTACGATCAGAGTAAGGAGTTTGGACTACAAGGCGAGACGGGATTGTTAGTGGCATTCACGTCCGATACTTTTCACGAAGTCTTACCGGTGACGAGTGGTGAGCGTTTCACCATCATCACCTGGTTTCGGTAGGGCCACAAAGAAACACAAAATACACAAATGTTTTTCATTTGGTCCTTTTGTGCCTTTCGTGGCTCATTTTTGTTGACAGGATCATCGTTTAGCATTACGCTGCGGCGCGTTCCCTCGTTAACTGAAACCCTTTTTCTGCTGCGACGGTCTCTCCGTTGTTAGCTCTCACTTGAAACTCCAAAGCTTCAAGCAATCCTGTGCCTCATTACCTTTGGGAGAATTTATTCATGAGTACACCGCGAATTCCACAACAGAAAAGCAAGCCGGAAGTCCGACCAATTCCTGAGGTCGCACCAGAGATTAAACCGATTCCGGAGATTGCGCCCGAAATAAAACCTATTCCCGAAATCGCCCCGGAGATAAGACCAATTCCGGAAGTGGCGCCTGAAATCAAGCCCATTCCGGAAATAGCACCGGAAATACGGCCCATACCCGAAGTAGCACCCGAGATCAAGACGGAGATTAGACCGGTGCCAGAGATCGCACCGATACCGGAGGTCGCACCGGATCCATATCGACGGCCCATTCCGGAAATCGCGCCTGAAAAGGCACCGCGACCGATTCCTGAGATTGCTCCGGAAAAATCACCGCGACCAGTGCCTGAGGTTGCACCAGAGTCCCCGAAGAAGAAGTACTGAGTACAGGATCCATCCACAGATTACGCGGATTCTCTGTGTAATCTGTGGATGTTTTTCTCAAGGACTGAATGAAACCGGTTGCACTGATCAGCATGCCGACTCTGTCGGCTCGCTTTCCATCTTTTCAACTTGCTCTGCTCAAACCAACCCTTGAGCAAGCAGGTATACCTGTGCAAACTTTCTCGCTCTTCATGTATTTCGGTACGCAAGTCGGTTGGCGTCTCAACGAGACGCTTTCGGATGTGTATCCATCCATGGTGGGAGAGTGGATCTGGACCAAAGCCGCGTTCGGAGACTTTGCGAACGATGATCAGTACTTCGAGATCTACCGCGACAATCTCGAAGCGATTGCCGCGAGGGCCGAATGCTCGTTCGACGATCTACGTCGTCTGCGCGAGAACGCCGCGCCTGCATTCATCGACTGGTGTCTTACCAGTGTTGACTGGAGTCGCTTTGGCTTGATCGGTTTTTCCGTTGTCTTTCAGCAGACATTGGCAAGCGTTGCCCTGGCACGTGCGCTCAAGGAACGTTACCCGCACATTCCGATCATGATGGGCGGTGCGACGTTTGAAGACGACATTGCGGACGAGATCATGAAGGGCTGTCCGCAAGTTGATTACATTCACTGCGGCGACGCTGACGAGGCGCTGCCACAGGCGATTCGATGTATATACAGCGGTGAATCGATGAAGGGAATGCCTGGAATCATGTGGCGCAATGGCCAGGTGGTCTTTAACGGTCGCGCACCAAATCTCGCTGATATGAATACGACTCCGGTGCCGGATTTTGATGAGTATTTCTATGCTCGCAAAGAAGGTGGTTATCAGTACTGGGAACACGCTCAGGAAGTTTTGCTGCCGATTGAAACTGCGCGGGGTTGCTGGTGGGGCGTCAAGAATCACTGCACGTTTTGTGGTTTGAATCGTGCAGGAATGGAGTTTAGATCGAAGCGAGTTGAAAACGTCATCCAGCAACTCGATGAGCTCGGGCGACGCTACGGCATACTCGATTTCAACGCCATCGATAACATCATCGAACCGGAATACATCGACAACCTGTTTGGACAACTCAGTCAGGCGAACACAGACATTCGTCTTCACTATGAAGTTCGCCCAAGTCTTTCGCGTTCACAACTGAAGCACATGCGCAAGGGCGGTCTCTTCTCGATTCAGCCGGGCGTTGAGAGTTTCTCCACGCACATTCTCAAGTTGATGAAGAAGCATACGACCGGTATGCGCAATCTCGAGCTGATCAAGTGGTCCACTTACTACGGCATTAACAATCTTTACAACATTCTGCTGCGATTCCCGGGTGAGACGGCCGAAGATTACCGTGCGCAGTGTGAAGTAATCTCGAAGATTCATCACTTTCAGGCGCCCTGGGCTGTTGCCAAAGCACGCGCTGACCGTGGGTCGCCGATGTATTCCGATCCTGAGTCTCAGTCAATCACTCGCTTGGTGCCGTCGGCGTGCTACGACTATCTGTTTCCGAAGGATCGTTTCAACCTGAATCGCGTTTCTTATTACTTTGAGCATGAGATGAGTAACACGGTTGGCGATCGCCAGTACGATGAGATTTTTGAGGCAGTGGAAGTCTGGCAGCATTGCTGGCGACAGCGCCCACGGCCATACCTGCGTTATCGAAAAGGTTGGGCCACAATAATGATCAATGACGGGCGAAACGGTTCAGCTCGCACGTCGACCTACACGGATAATTACGCGACGCTTTATGAGTACTGCGCCGATTCGCGTAGCCGCAAGGAGATCTCTGCAAAGTTCGATGATGCTGCGTGGGTTGAAAATGCGTTGACGGAGTTTGTCGAAAGAGATCTGATGATCTATCTGGACAATAAATATCTCAGTCTTGCTCTCCCCGAGAATCCTTACTACTGAAGTTTGTTTTAGAACAGGATTAACAAGATTCTCAGGGTTAACATGATTTCATCTTGTCAATCGTGTAAATCCTGAAAATCCTGTCCAGCCATTTACCATGTTGCGCGAGCCCCTTTCGTCCACACTTAAATCACTTCCGCAAAGCTTTCAGCAAGCGCGCACGGAACTGCTTGCAATGCTTCAGCGCAACGGGATTCTCTATCGCACTGATAGCCAACCGGTACTCTCACGCGACGGTACCTCCGCGCGCTGGATGCTCGATTCACTCGCCGTCACACTCTCCCCACAAGGCGCTCAACTGGCCGGGAAGTGTGTCCTCGAACTCCTCAAACGATTCGACGGCCGCCAGATCGCAACGTACGGGTTAACGGGCGTCCCGATTCTTCAGTCGTGCATTGTCCAGGATAGTAGGTATCGGGGTCTGCTGGTTCGCAAAGAACGAAAAGAACATGGTTCGATGAAGTTGATCGAAGGCATCATCGATCCTGATGAACCGGTGATCATCATCGACGATTCCGTCAGCTCCGGAACATGCATGACGGAAGCGACTGAGCGATTGGAGCAGGCGGGTCTTCGCGTCGAGGGCGGGATTTGTCTCGTGCGTTTTGGTTGGCAAAACGGCTACGCCCTGATGCAGCAGAATGGCTATCACATGGAAGCTGTCTATGACATCTGGGACGACTTCATCGCCCATATGGACGACGAAGAACAGGCTCTCACAAATCCTTCCAAATGGTTTCCGCAATTTGAATGGGACACGCAGCGTGCGCCGGAAAATCTTCATCCGGCACAACTCGCTCGGTTGATCATTTCCGAATTCCTCTCAAACGGAAAACTCCTTCGTCCTCCCGATCGCCTCGACCAGAAGTACGACTCCGAGGGTGGCGCATGGGTAAGCATTCGATCGCGCGCGAGTGTTTATCGGCGACACGCGCGTGGTGGTTTCTGGCACTTTCCCGGTGAAGAGTCGAAGTCGGCAGCGGACGACCTGGTAATGGCCTCCTTGAGCACGGCCGCGGGTCTGCCACCTGGCGAGGAAGGATTGAAGGTTCTCGAAGAGAGCGCTCTTGCGGTCACGTTCTTTAGTGCTCTCGAGCGGTGCAGTGTAGGGAAGCTCGACAACGATCGGTATGGGATTGTGGTGAGAAGTCTCGAACGACCTGCAAGGATGGGCGGCGCTCTGCCACGCATGCCGGGAATTGTTAACGAGTGGGCGCAGTTTCAACACGCGCGTATGAAGAATGCAAAGTTGATTTCTTTTGAACCGTACGAACTCTTTCGTCATGAGGTCGTGAAAGTGATCGAGCCGGGCGCTAAGTGGCAACCAACGGGCGTCCCCGCGCCCGACCAGACTCCGTGGAACAAGGATCCGAAGATCTGCGGTCCAGTCGGTGCACGCGCACGAGATCTTGTGCTCGCTCAACTACTCGATCGTCCGGCGAGCACGGAGCCAGTGCCAAACGATCTACTGCCAAAGAATGTGGATTCGCTATACCTGACGATTTTTATCAACGGTCATCTGCGTGGTTGCATGGGACAAAAACTCCGTAATCTGGATGACGACCTAAAGACTCTTGCCAAAGCTGCGTTGCGTGATGAGAGGTTTACTGGACGAACTCCGCTTGACGCGGGCAAGGTTGCTGTTACGGTCTCCTTCTTATTCGATCCACTGCCTCTCGGTGAGGCTTCAGCCGAAGAAGTGGTGAACTACTATCGTCACGGCGATCAAACCGTTATGGTCTATCAGAACGATCTTGTCGGACTGCTGTTGCCGTTTGTTGCCTCGTTCTGGAATCTCGATCCGGTTGGTTTTGCTCGGGCAGTGATCGAGAAGGCTGGATTGAATGAACCGCCTTACTACTGGGTCCGTTTTGATTGTGCGACGTGGTTTGCAGGTCCTGAAGTTGTTTCGTTGACCATTGGAGGTTTTTCACTGCCGCGGAGGGAGTTACCCCGGACTGAAGAGTTGGTCAGTTATCAAGCGAAGTTGCATTTGCAATATCTGCTTCGGCATTTGAAAGAAGACGGAACGTTCTTTTCAGGGTATCAGCCGTTTCATAACCGGCTCTATGAATCACCTGACCTTGCGAGACAGACCCATGGAGCGTGGGTGCTGGCACGTGCCGCGAAAGTGTTCGGAGGCGATGATGTAACGAGCGCGGCGAATAAAGTGATCGACTCGCTTTTAGCGAAAGTAGTTCGTGACGGAGCTAATATCTCGTTACAAGCTCAGAATGAAACGTCAACAGTCGCCGAAACTTCATTCTTACTACTCGCACTCAACAATCTTCCGGAGAACGATTCGCGTCGTGAGCTGCTGCGAGATCTTGCCGGCACTTTATGGCGATGTATTGAGTTGCCTTGTGGCCGAGTCGTTACTCACCCAAATGCCGACGACTCCTCTCCCGAAGCTTATCAAGATTATTTTCCAGGGCAGGTTCTGCTCGCGCTTGCCGTTGCGTGCGAAGCGAAGGCTTCCGATGCTGACGAGAAGCGTCTGCAACGGTCATTCCAGTATTACCGTCATCGATTTCGCTACAAACGTCACTTCGGCCAGGCGTCGTGGCTGATGCAGGCTTTCAGTAAGTGGTGGCAGGTCACGGGGCAGCCAGACTTTGCGGCGTTCGTCTTTGAAGTTGCCGATTGGCTGCTGGGTTATCAAGAGGATAAAACCGGCGGTTTCATCAACGATCATCAACCTGGCACGCCTGGATACACAACGGCTGTTTATCTCGAAGGCATTGCCGCGGCCTTGTCAGTCGCGGATAACTGTCACTTTCAAAAGTACTTCGATTCACTCTCGCGTGGATTCTCATTTCTCGATCGACTCATCATTCAGGGGCGCGACAGCGCAATCCTTCCAAACGCAGATTTCGCCATCGGCGGGCTCCGGCAGGGAATCCATTACAGCGAGATCCGCACCGATTTCGTCCAACACTCCCTCTCGGCAATTATGGAGTTTTGGCCACGGAGGAACGCCGATAATTGACTGTATGACTCTTTTCACGGTTTAATCAGCCGCGGCATTTACTAAACTCCCGTCTAAATTTTAGGAGAAACAATCTTCTGTGAGTCTTTTGCTTGAGGGAAAGCGCGCGTTCATAACCGGTGGAACGCGAGGCATAGGTGCGGCGATCTGCGAAATATTCGCGCGTGAGGGCGCTGACGTCGCCTTCAGTTACAACTCGCGCGAGGACCTGGCCGCCGAGATGAGTCAGAAAATCGAGGCCCACGGCCGTAAAGCCTTCACTGCAAAAGTGTCAGTCGTGGATCGCGTCGGCATGAAGAAACTGACGCGAGAGCTGGTCGAAAAGTGGGGCGGCATCGACATTCTTGTCAACAACGCGGCCATCAATCGTGGCGACAACTTCGCCACCACCACTGACCGTGCCTGGGACGAGGTGATTCATACTAATGTCGACAGCCTGTTTGCCGTCACCAAGCCGATCTACAAACAGATGATTCGCCAGCGCAAAGGAATCATCCTCAACATCACCTCCATCGGCGCGATGCGCGCGCTACCGACGGCGGTCCACTACGCAACCTCGAAAGCGGCAATGATCGGGTTTACAAAGTGCCTGTCGCGAGAAGCAGCGACGTTTGGTGTGCGTGTGAATGCGATTGCGGCAGGAATTTTCGATACCGATCTGGCGCAGGCTCTTCCCGATCGCCTGTTACAGATGCACGATTTCTGGACCTCGGCGGGCAGGCTTGGACGTCCTGAGGAGCTCGCTGAATACGCGGCATTCATGGTCAGCGAACGAAACAGCTTCATGAACGGCGAAATCGTGATCGTTGACGGCGGAGCAATTACATAAGCCGCAGATGAACGCAGATAAACGCAGATCAGCGTTCATCCGCGTCAATCTGCGGCTTAGTTCTTCTTTCCAATTCGCGAAGTGTACGCTGCATCTCACCTAAGCGTCGAAAAGCAGCTGTCGATCTAAGCCAATCTTTATTATCAAACGCAGGAATACCTGAGATCACTTTGCCTGCCGGAATATCGTGACTCGTGGCGCTCTTCGCGGTGAGAACGACATCGTCGCCAATCGTTAAATGACCGGCCACGCCCGCCTGTCCCGCGAGGATTACGCGATTGCCGATGTGTGAACTTCCCGCGAGTCCCACTTGCGCACACAACAGAGTGTCTTCTCCGACAGTGCACGAGTGACCAACCTGCACGAGGTTATCGAGTTTCGATCCACGCCCGATGCGACTCTCACCAACTGAAGCACGATCGATCGTCGTTGCCGCGCCAATCTCTACGTCGTCTTCTATCACTACTCGTCCAGTTTGCGGGATCTTCAACCAGTGTTTCTCTTCGTCTTTCGCGTAGCCAAAACCGTCACAACCGATCACGGCGTTGTTGTGAATTACGACTCGTTCACCCACGACGGTACGTTCGCGAATCGCGACGCCGGAATGTATGACTGAGCCACGGCCAATCGTGACGTCGTCGTAGATTGTGACGTTAGGATGGATCCGCACCTCATCTCCAATGAAGACATTTCGACCAATCACCGAGCAGGCACCGATAGCGACGCGCTTTGCGAGTCTGGCAGTGGGATCGATTACGGCTGATGGGTGAATGAACGGTTCGAGCTCTGCTTCCGGATTAAAGATGCGCAACGCACGTGTGTATGCGAGATAGGGATCCTTCACGCGCAGGACTGCGATCTGACGATCTGTTTGGGCGTCTTCGCTGAGATAGATCGCGGAAGCGCGCGTGCTGTTGACTCGTGGCGTGTAGCGCGGATTTGCGAGGAACGTGACCTGTCCCTCCGTTGCTTCATCAAGCCCCGCCGCGCCAACGATGTCAAAATCCTCACTTACGCCATCAACACGAGCGCCAGTGCGTTCCGCCAATTCTGATAACTTCATATCTGTCCATCCTGTAAGAATCCGGTTAATCCTGTCTGTCACATGATCGAAACAGGATCGATCTCAAGGTTAATTGACCTGAGGTTTACCCCACTCTTCGAGACTGCTTTCAATGCCGCATCCGCAACTTCCCGCAAATTCTTTCTCGTTCGCGATTTAATCAATACCTGAAAACGATGCTCGCCCTTCAACCTTGAAAGCGGCGCCGGGGCTGGCCCAAGTATTCGGCACCTTCGATCCTGGTTCGCGGCGTCAAGCTGCTTTTTGAGTTCGAGACTGTCCGAACGCACACGACCCAAATCCGGTCCATGGATCAGCAGACTCGCCAAAACCACGAAAGGTGGATACGAATGGTTTTGCCTGTAGCGAAGCTCTTCGTCGAAGAACGCTTCGTAATTCTGTGCACACGCGTGTCGCAAAGCATAGTGATACGGATGATAAGTCTGAATCAGTACCCGACCCGGACGATCACCGCGGCCCGCACGTCCGGCTACCTGCGTGATTAACTGAAACGTTCTTTCCGCAGAACGAAAGTCCGGCAGCGCCAGACCTGCGTCAACAGAAACTACTCCAACCAAAGTCACATTCGGGAAGTCGTGGCCCTTGGCCAGCATTTGGGTTCCGACCAAAGTGTCGATGCGGCCGGCGCTGAAATCAGCCAGCGACTGTTCGAAAACTTTGCGACGCGCAGTCGTGTCGCGATCGATACGCGCGACGCGCAGAGCAGGAAAGAGCAACCGCAACATTTCTTCGAGTTGTTCGGTGCCCTCCCCAACGTAGTAGATATATTTCTTACCGCATGCAGGACAGACACGCGGAACCGCCTCACGGTGATTGCAGTAGTGACAAATGATGACGCGTTCACTGCGATGGTAAGTGAGTGTCACATCGCAGTTCGGACACTGGACGGTCTCACCACACGAGCGACAAAGTATGAAACTCGAATACCCACGCCGGTTGAGGAGGATGATTGACTGCTCGCCACGTTCACGTGTTTCGCGAATCGCATCCAGCAACTCATCTGAAAACACACGCGGTTTTCCGTGCCGGGCAAACACGTTGCGCATGTCGACGATCTTCGCCTCTGCCATCGGTCGCGCGCCGATGCGTTCAGGCAAACTCACAAAGTGATACTTACCCTTGCGCGCGTTATGAAACGACTCCAGCGAAGGAGTTGCCGAACCGAGTACTACCGTGGCTGATTCCTTTTGTGCGCGGACTATGGCGACGTCCCGTGCATTGTAGTAAGGCGACTCCTGTTGGCGGTAAGACGATTCGTGTTCTTCATCGACGACGATCAAGCCGAGGTTCTGCACCGGCGCAAATACCGCCGATCTGGTTCCAATCACCACGCGAGCCTCGCCGTTTCGCACGCGGGTCCATTCATCAAATCTCTCGCCTCTCTGAAGAGACGAATGAAAGATAGCCACCCGATCGCCGAAGCGAGCGCGCAGGCGTCTTGAGAAGACTGGGGTGAGCGCGATTTCCGGGACCAGCATCATCGCCGAGCGACCGAGTCTAAGCGCCGTGTTCATTGCTTGCATGTAGACTTCAGTTTTTCCGCTGCCAGTTACACCGTGCAAAAGAAACGCTGAATAAGCACCGGCGTTCATCTGTTGTTCGATCTGAGCGAGAACGACTGCTTGCCCGGTAGTCAGATTATGTTTTGTATCGCTAACTCCCAAAGACTCCGTCAGTGGATCGCGGCGAACGGCCTCCACGTAGATCTCGATTAACGCCTTTTTCCCCAGGGACGAAATTGTCGATGCGCTGACCCCTGCGGTCTTTATCAAAGATTGCAGTTGCATTGGGCCGCTCTCACTCAGCGTTTTGAGCACGCGCTGTTGAGTTTCGGTTAGCTTCTGCTCCTCTGAATCCTTTGGTTGTAACAGTCGCACAAAGCGGCGCAGCTTCGGTTGTGCGGTTGGAGCAGTCTTCCGTTTTGGCGACATACCGGGAGGTAACGCGGCTTTGATGACTTCACCGATTGGACAGGCGTAATAATCAGCGACCCAGCGAGCGAGTTTCAGTATCTCGGGACCGCAGACTGGCGTCTGATCAAGAAGTTCGTGTGCATCTTTGATCTCTACATCGACAAGATTTGCGGGTGGTTCATCGAATAGGGAGACGATATATGCAGTGACAAGATTGCGGCCGAGTGGCACTACAATACGTGCGCCAACCTCTGCCCCGGCGCTCTGTTCGGGGTTCAGGCGGTAGGTGAACGTTTGAAAGACATGCAGCGGAACTGCGACTTCAGCGTATGAGGTGTCAGCCACGGATTTCACGGATGGCTATCAAGATAATCGCGGACTTTCTTAAGGTCTTCCCAGGTCTCGCGTTTCTTTGATGGGTCGCGTAGCAGGTATGCCGGGTGAAATGTGGGCATTACTTTGATGCCTTTGTAATCCTGGAAGCGTCCGCGCAGTCGTGTAATTCCCTCGCGCGTGTCGAGAAGGTTTTTCATCGCGGTATTACCCATCACCACGATCACCGCCGGCTGCACGATCGCGATTTCACGCAGCAGATAAGGCTTGCATGTCGATGCTTCTTCTGTTGTCGGGGCTCTATTGCCAGGCGGCCGGCAGCGATTGACATTGCCGATCAGGACTTGTTCACGCTTCAAGCCAATGGCCTCGATGATTTTCGTCAACAACTGTCCGGCGCGACCGACAAACGGGCGTGCCTGAGCATCTTCATCGGCGCCTGGTGCTTCACCGACAAACATCAGACGCGCTTTGCGATTTCCTTCGGTGTGGACCACGTGAGTGCGTTCCAGGTGAAGTGGGCACCGAGTGCAATCTCCGATTTCGGTGTGAATCTGTTCGAACGTTTCGGATGAAGGTGTGAGTTTCGCAGGTGCGGGCGCGATGTCGCCGAAGAGCGATGTTAAGGGTTCAGATGGAATGTTCTCAACCGGCGCCGGCGGTTTTATCCGCAGATCTGCGGAATCTGTTGATGGTTTTACGTCGATGCGAATACCGTCGACTCCCAGTGCGCGCAAATGCTCGAGTTGTTTTCTGGTTTGAGCGACTAGATCCAGAATTTCTTTTGGCATCGGAATGGCTTAACTAGATCGAAGCTGCACTATAACATCGAGAATACGATCGGCGGCGTCCCTTTTTGATAATAACGGCAATACAATCGGATCGTTATGATCTCTCGTGATTATGGTGATCGCGTTAGTCGCCGCATCGAAACCGGAATCTTGTCGTGTTACGTCGTTTGCAACGATCGCATCCAGTTTCTTAGCCCGCAATTTTTCTCTTGCGTTCTCGACCACGTTCTCAGTCTCTGCTGCAAATCCGATAACTAACATCCCGTTCGTACGCGAAGCTGCGACCTGAGACAGCACGTCCGGTGTGCGCTCCAATGCCAACGTCATTGACTCGTTTGTTTTCTTTATCTTTTGCTCGGCTCGTTGCACCGGTCGATAATCTGCAATCGCTGCCGCGCCGATGAAAACTGTTGCATCCGCGCTCTCTCGCACAACTGTGTGCGCCATCTCTTCTGCCGATAACGCCTTCAGGATCCTCACTGACGGAGGAGCTGTCGCTGTTGTGACCCCCGCTACAACAGTGACTTCCGCACCACGTTTTAGAGCGGCCTCAGCCAAAGCAAATCCCATTTTCCCGGAAGATCTATTCGAGATGAATCGCACCGGATCGATCTCTTCACGAGTTGCGCCGACAGTAATCAGTAACCGCTCACCGGTGAGATCCATTGCCGGCGCGGCTTTTGAACCGCCAAGAATTTCGAGCGCAGCTGCGACAATCCGATCGGGTTCACTCAAACGGCCTGGTCCAATCGTACCGCAGGCCATCTCACCAGCGTCCGGAGCAACAAAATGCACTCCGTCTGCGCGAAGGCGTTCCACATTACGTTGAGTTGCCGGATGATCCCACATCGTCGTATTCATCGCGGGAGCAATCAACACCGGAGCCGTGGACGCAAGATAAGTCGAACTGAGAAAATCGTCGGCAATGCCATTAGCAAATTTGGCAATAATATTTGCGGTTGCCGGCGCCACTATCAGAAGGTCGACTGTCTGGGAAAACGTGATGTGAGCGATCGGGTCGGGATTGTCAGGCGCGTAGTCATCAACCACAACATGGTTGCCGGAAAGCGCACGAAACGTAAGTGGCTGCACAAACTCGCAGGCTCGCTTCGTCATTGCCACTCGGACATCACAGCCAGCCTTTTGCAGACCGCGCAGTACTTCGACGGCCTTGTAGGCTGCGATACCGCCACAGACTCCGAGGGCCACACTCTGAACGGATGAAGAAGCTGGATGCTCAGGAGAAGACATGCCGCTTAACGGAAAACGAAGATCAATGTAACATTGCCGAAAGACGGGCGCAATTTTGTTAATCCTGGTGCTGGTATAATCCGCGGGTCACAATAAAAATACAGGATTGCCTACCGCCAGGAGCAACGCCATGGCAACTATCAAGGGAAGACTTGCCGCTTTTATGCTGGTAGGCTTCTGTGCACTCGCGCCGATTAGAGCCAGCCAGAGTTTCCAATACTCAGACGATGAATTCGGTCCAGTGGTTCGTGCCTATCTTGGATATCTCCGCAACGAGCAGGAAGTAGTGGATGACAGAGCCAGCCGTCGCGAAGTGAGTTCCCTGTATTACCGGCATAACTCCAACCGCATTAAAGCTTTACGTCAAATGGCGGTCCGCCTGGCGCGCGAGACTCACAATGATTACCTGCCCGAACTGGAGGCGGTTTCAGCGGAAGAGATGCGACTCTTGTTTGGTTCCACTCCACCCCAGCCGGCCGGTCTGAAGGTGGGCGAAGTCCTGCGAAACACCTTCCG
>Ga0209215_1000102_pt1 | contig 42221 bp, 34 predicted proteins | sample TexAe_OM2H0_M2_FD_187938 | JGI IMG/M metagenome (GOLD analysis project Ga0209215, IMG submission 187938) | Forest soil microbial communities from Davy Crockett National Forest, Groveton, Texas, USA - Texas A ecozone_OM2H0_M2 (SPAdes) (version 2) | ecosystem: Environmental > Terrestrial > Soil >... | reverse complement strand
AGCTTCTTCGTCAAACTCTGCCGATGCCATCGTTGCACCGTGAATTCCGTCGCGTCCGGTTTTGGCGCCCACATACAGCACAGGATTCCCGATGCCGGTCGCTTTGCCAAAGAAGATTTGATCGTGACGCACAAGCCCGAGGGCAAACGCATTCACGAGAGGGTTCAATGCGTAAGCGTCGTCAAACGCGACTTCTCCGCCGACAGTTGCAACGCCAAAAGCGTTTCCATAGTGCGCGATACCGGCAACCACGCCGGCGAGCAGCGATCGATTCCGGCGACCATGCTGCGGATGATCGAGCGAGCCGAAGCGCAAACTATTCATCGATGCGACCGGCCTCGCGCCCATCGTAAAGATGTCGCGAAGAATTCCGCCGACACCGGTTGCCGCGCCCTGAAACGGTTCGATGAATGAAGGATGATTGTGCGACTCGATCTTGAACGCGGCGCACCAGCCGTCGCCGAGATCGACAACGCCGGCGTTCTCGCCCGGAGGAACGATCACGCGTGGTCCAGTTGTCGGCAGACGTTTCAGGTGAATGCGCGACGATTTATAGGAGCAGTGTTCGGACCACATGACCGAGAAGATTCCGAGTTCTGCAAAACTCGGATCGCGGCCAAGCAGTTCTTTTATTCGCTCGTATTCTTGCTGTGTGAGGTTGTGGGCGGAGATAACTTCGGGAGTGATCATTGATCTGCGTTAATCCGCGTTTCATCTGCGGCTAAATATTTCTACTGTCCATCGCCTTTCCTGGACACGACTTTCTCGATCGCCGCGCGCAATTCAGTCGGGTTGACGCGCCCGATATGTTTGTAAACAACTTCGCCCTTTTCGTTGAAGAGAAAAGTTGCCGGCAGATCGCCTTGCCATCTCCTATCCACCAGGTTGATTGCAGGCTCGGGATCCGAAACGTTCAACAGGTAAGCCGGCATTCTTGCATTCATCGAATCGAGAAACTGGGGCACGCTGGTTTTGATCTCACTGAAATCGTCGAGCGAGACAGTCACAAACTCCAGCGCATGCGGCCGGAAGTCCTTGTCGATCTTCACGAGATCCGGAAACTCTTCACGGCAGGGATCACAAAACGTGGCCCAGAAGTTAACGAGTAACGGACGCTCGCGTTGTTGAGTCAACAAACCTTTCAGCGCTTCAGTGTCGATTGGTGAAACCACCGCGACGGGTTTGCGAGGCTTCGCGGCGCGGCCCTTTCGCTTTTGGGCCGGCGCCGCCAGACTCACTAACAAAATACACAATGTGATCGGAACGATCGCTTTTGTAAAACGCATTGCTTACGCTCTTTTAATGGTGCAACCAAATGCCTTCGCTTCTGGCTTTTCAATTGTCTTGCCGCCCAGAGCAGCGTCCAAAGCATTACGCAGGTCGCTGGTTTCAACTTGTTCGGCATTGCGTGAGTTATCGATGCGACCGTGATAGAGAAGCTTGTTATTCGCATCGATGAAGTAGGCTTCCGGAGTCACACTAGCCCCGAATCTGTCCGCAATCTTGTTGCCTGGATCCTTGAGGATCGTGAAGGCGAACTTGTGCTCGGCGGCGTGGGCCTTTACGGCGGCCGCATCTTCAGCAACATTCGAATTGATACCCACAACTGCGATGCCTTTGGCTTTATAGTCTTCAGCAAGTTTCGCCATGCGCTCGTTGTAAGCATTCGAAACCGGACACTGTACTGCGATGAAGAGAAGCACAGTACCGTTTTTCCCGGCCAGCGACTTCAATGAACGGTCTTTGTTGTCAACGTCGGGAAGCGTAAAGTCTTCAATGGTTGAGCCAATCGCGGGCGGCGCAGGCACCTCACCGGCAGCTCGTGCACCAGCGGCAAAAATGGCGCCTGCAATCACAAACAGCGATGCCAACAGGATCGACAGATTTCTCGCCTTCATCTACAAAATCTCCTTTAACGCGACTAGGTTATTAATCCACAGATTACACAGATAAGAGAGATAACGCAATTTGAAGGAATCAGTGTAATCTGTGTCAGATGTCAGAAGTGATCGAGCAGGCACTGCCGGTGCCGGTCAGGATGGACGCGGATGAACGTTACACCGGCCGCGGCGTCACTGTTGCATTTCTCGATTCCGGTTTTTACGCTCACAAGGACCTGACAGATCCGGTCAACCGCATCGTCGCCTACCATAATATTTTTTCACCTAAAGACGATATTTCAGCGCTCGAAACGGCCGACGTCGCGAGCTGGCACGGCATGATGACGTCGGTTGTGGCGGCCGGAAACGGCCATCTTTCTGACGGTTTTTATCGCAGCATCGCACCCGAGGCGAAAGTCGTCCTCGTCAAGATTGGAAAGACCGGTCGCATTCCCGAAAGCAACATCGAAACCGGTTTGCGCTGGGTGTTTGAGAACAAAGACAAGTATGGCATTCGCATCGTCAATATCTCGGCTGGAGGCGACTTTGAACAGTCTTATTTAACTAATCCGCTCTGCCAGCTGGTCGAAGCAGTGGTCCAATCGGGACTGACCGTGGTTTGTGCTGTTGGTAACGCAGGACTCGCGCCGGGCCATCCGGTTTTGCCGCCTGCGAGTGCTCCGTCGTCGATAGCGGTTGGAGGACTTGACGATCAAAACTCGCTCGACCGCGCGCGGCGTGGTATGTATCGGTCCTCGTATGGTCCAACTATCGACGGACTGCAAAAACCGGAAGTGATTGCGCCCGGTATCTGGGTAGCCGGTCCAATCCTGCCGCAGACTCCGACGGCCGTCGAAGCAAAGCTCTATGCGGAACTAGATGCTGCCGCAGACGAAGAACTACGTGACATCATCCTCGCACATGAAAGTGTTGACAAAGACATTTATGAAGCGCGCGATCTGTCCGTGTCGTTGTTGCGGCAGTTGATCACGATCAAGTTGCGAGAAGGCAACGTGATCAACGAGCACTACAAGTTCGTCGACGGCACGTCGTTCGCGGCGCCGATTGTTTCATCGATCGTTGCATGCATGCTGGAGGCAAATCCAAAGCTGAGACCGCAACAAGTGAAACGGATTTTGATTGAGACCGCTGAACGGGTTGAAGGAGTGGAAGTTGATCGACAGGGCTGGGGCGTGGTAGTGCCGAGAAAGGCGGTTGAGGCAGCACTGCGCTTGCGCACCTAGTGCGCGTGTGCAACAATTCGCGGCACCTACATAACCCCGCACGAAGATTGGAGAGTGTTTGAGTTTGTATGTCTGAGAATGAAACCGCAATAAGCGAGGGCGCGGCCAAAGCAAGCGAACCCGCGCCTGAAGCGAGCACCGAAGAGATTACATATCATGCAGTGGAGAAAGATGGAGTAGTCACGGCTATTTGGGAAATGCAGGGGCGCAAACACCTGCGCACAATCGATCCACGCTCACGCCAGGGACAGGACATCCTTCGTCTTTACACCACCGAGCATCACGACGAGACCGGCGGAGTCGCGGCCTCATCATAAGCAGTATTTAGCCGCAGATGAACGCCGATGAACGCAGATCAGAAATGCTCTTTCTGTTTTTCTGATCCGCGTTCATCTGCGGCTCAAACTAAGTTTCGTAGCTCGCCTCTAATAAACGCTCCAGGTTAATCCCTGTCTCCTTCAAGACAATGGATCGAATCCGAAGATTTGAACGGATTTGGGCCTGATTCTTCGTGTTAAGTCGAACCGCGAATAACGGCCGGCGTCGTAAGCTGTGGGCAGCTTACACTTAGTGCTTCTTACCATTCCCGCGCGTCAACTGGAATGTGGGTTGCGTAATTGCGAATCCGCAGGCACCTCAGAAACATTAAGGGGTTATCAGACCCCATCCACTCCGGGTTATCGCCCGACACCGTGCAAAAGGAGACAACTCATGAAAGCTACCAAACTCTTTCTGCTATTAGCATCCATGCTGATGTTGTTTGTAGTTCCCGTTCTGGGTCAAACCTCCGGATCGATTTCCGGTGAGGTCAAGGACGAAAAGGCAGCAGTTGTTACCAATGCAACGGTGACAGTGCGAAACGTAAAAACGAACGAACTGCGCTCCACTTCGACTGACGGAGACGGGCGGTATCGTTTCACCGGCATGCAGGTCGGCGACTACGAGATTACGGTCGAATCCACGGGCTTCGCCAAATATGTTCAGTCTGGAATTAGCCTCGTGTTGAATCAGAATGCGACGGTAGATGTCTCGCTAAAACCCGGCGGGGTAACGGAAGTGGTTAACGTGGTCGAGAATGCCTCGATTCTAAACACAACGACCACCGAAGTAGGAACACGCTTTGACACTCGCCGCTTATCTGAATTGCCAATCGCGACTAATCGCAATGTTTACAACGTTGCGCTCTCCGCTGCCGGTGTCAGCCAGTTGCAATCGAATCAGGCAGGTTTCACCAACGGCATTAACTATTCGTCAAATGGCGGCCGGTTACGATCAAACAACTTCCTGCTCGACGGTCAGGACAATAACGACTTTGGCGTGGGTGGTGGTGTGGTTCAATTGAACAACCCGGATCTGATCCAGGAAGTCAGATTGGTAACGAACCAGTTCAGCGCTGAATACGGACGCAATAGCAGTTCGGTTTTCAACGCGATCACCAAGAGTGGATCAAATGAGTATCATGGTTCGGCTTTTTGGTTCCACAACGACAATCATCTGAATGCCTGCAGCAACCTCAACAAGGCCGGTGGTTTTTGTAACAAAGCATCTGCCAACAAAGCCAACCAGATAGCACCGTTTAGAGTTGAGAATCAGACGGGGTTCACGGTCGGCGGTCCGCTTCACCTGCCGAGGTTTGGTGAAGGTGGTCCAACTTACATCAGCGGTAGGGATCGCACCTTCTTCTTCTTCGCCTTGCAGCGCTGGTGGGATCGGCGATTGGGTCAGGGCGTCACGATTCAAGGCGTCCCGACTGAAGCCGGACGGCAGATTCTCCAACAGCAAGCTGGAAATCGGCCGCAGATTCAAGCTCTCCTCGGTTTTCTGCCCCCCGCACAGGCGCCGAATGGTCAAACGAGGCCGTTCACGATCAATGGCAACACTTTCCAGGTTCCCCTCGGATCGCTCACAGGCTCCAGCTCATTTGTCTTTAACGACTGGCAGCAATCAATCCGTATCGACCATCGTCTGAACAACAACCATCAGATCAACGGTCGCTACATTTATCAGGATCAGGATACGGTCGGCGCGGGCCAATCGACGCCATCCGGCTATGAGTCAGCAAACGTGTCGCGCAATCAGGGTGTGAATATCTCACTTAACAGTATTCTCAGCTCGAAGATGGTGAACGAATTGCGTCTCGCTTATCTGCGCGCCGCCAGTGCGACCGTGGCTGCGGATCTGCGCGCCGAAGCAATTCCGTCGATCCAGATCACTGACCTGGGAATGACCGGATTAAACGCAGGCGCCACGCGTACGGCGATCGGCCTGGCCGCAAATCTTCCCCAGGCTTCATTCCGCAACACCTTCCAAATCCAGGACAACTTGTCTTACACGACAGGCAACCATGGCTGGAAGTTTGGAGCTGATATTCATCGTAGCCAACTGCATCAACTATTCAAACCGACCACCCGCGGTCACCTCGTCTACGCGGATCTCAATAATTTCGTCAACGATCTCGCAAACGTTCAAATCAACCGAGATCTTCCGGGTGTCGCGCGCGTTCTGCATCTCGATTGGCATGACTTTTACCTGTATGGACAGGACGAGTGGAAGGTCAAGCCAAACTTCACCTTGACTCTTGGACTGCGCTACGAAAATGCCGGGCAGCCAATTCAGGATCTCGTCGAATTCAACGATCCGGTGTTTGCTGCTTCAGGAAACGATCCGCGCTTCCGTGTAACACCGATCCCAGGTCGTGATTCAAACAATTTCGAGCCGCGACTTGGTTTCAACTGGAATCCACACACCAGTAACGCTGGGCTCATGGGTTTCATCGCCGGTGGTGACAAGCTGGTTATTCGCGGTGGCTACACTCGCACACACGACTATGCCTATACCAACATCGCTCTGAACATTTGGAGCTCTTTCCCGTTTGTAGCGGCGTTCAACCTTACGAACGTTCCCAATGCTTTTGCGACGTTTAAGACGCTACCTGTAAACCCGGCGATCTTCACGCGAACGCAAGTTACGCCTGATTTCCACTCGCCTGTTTACGATTCGTTCAGTTTCGAGTTGCAACGCGAAGTCACGCGTGATTTGGTCTTCCGTGTTGGATATGTCGGCTCGAAAGGCAGCGGCCTTTTCGAAAGCATCGACGGTAATCCGGTGCGCTTCAGAACCAATCCGCCGACCGCAGGAGATCCAGCCGTTCGCACCGATCCGAACACTGGTCCAATTCGTCTGCGCGCTAACTCCGGATCGTCGATCTACCACTCGATGCAGGCAAGCATGGAGAAGCGGTTGAGCCGTGGCGTCAGTGCCGGTGTCCATTTCACGTGGAGCTCCTTCATTGACTCCATGTCGGAGATCTTTAACAACTCCAACGCGGAGATCGCGCTCGCACAGGATCCTTACAATCGGCGGCTTGACCGTGGCAGATCGTCGTATGATCGTCCACTCAGATTGGCAGGTAACTTTGTTTACGAGTTGCCGTTCTTCAGTGAGCAAAAGGGGTTTTCAGGGCACGTTCTGGGTGGCTGGCAGCTCAATTCAAACTTCAACTTCCAGAGCGGCGCACCCTTTTCACCCTTGAATCCGAGTGACCTTTCCGGAACGCTTGGCGGCCTCGCTTCAGCGATCGGAATTGCTACTCGTCCAAACGTAGCCACATCTCTTGATCTTTCACATATGACTGTTGAGGAGTTGTTCGCTCTGCGAGGAACTGTGAATGCAGGCGGAAATGCACTGTTCAGGGCATTGGTACCGGGTCAGCGTATCGGTGACGCCGGGCGGAACAGTCTTCGCGCCGACGGGCTCAACAACGTCGATTTTGGTTTACTGAAGAACACGAGAATTGGTGAGAATCAGCGTCTGCAGCTTCGTGCTGATTTCTTCAACTTCACCAACACTCGCGACTTCGGAACACCGAATTCGGTTGTCACTGCTCCAGGTTTCCTGCGACAGTGGGACACTGATGGCGGTAACCGTCGCATCATCATCGGTATCCGCTACGTGTTTTAGTTACTCTCCCCGGCCACGGATCTTCGCGGATTTTATCCGTGAAGATCTGTGGCTATAATGAGCATGCAATGAGGCTTGCCGCTATATTCCTGGTGTTGCTTATCGCGGGGCTGGTGTATGCACAGCAGCCAAGTGCCGAAATCGTCAAATTCAGTTGGAGTAAGGAACGGATCGGCTGGGAACGAGATCCTTTTGGCGGTCCGATTGAAAACTTTGACGAGACCAGGGCGCGTCAGAGGAATGAGAGAAGAATTGAAGACGCGAAGCGTGGAAACTCTGCCGAGATAGACAAGATAAGGCGAGAGGCAAAAGCTGACGCCGCAAACATCGCGGTCAAACACAAGGACACACCTGCGCGCTACGTGTTTGTTTATAAGGCCACGATAAAAAACTCCGGCGATAAAGCAATCAAGTCAATTGACTGGGATTACATCTTCCTGGATCATGGGACTGAAACCGAAGTCGGACGCCAACAGTTCACCAGTGAAGAGAAAATAGCTCCAGGTAAAACTAAGGAACTAGTCGTTACCATTACCAAACCGCCCACTCAAACAATCAGTCTTACCGCGCTCAATAATAACGAGCGTGGTTCACTCGATGGTCGCGTCATCCTGGTACGCATCGACTACGCTGATGGAACAGCGTGGCAGCGTCCATAACAATCTATGATCAGGCGCTCGTCACCCGAAGAGGCAGCCACGCTGACGACAATCGCGCTCGATGCGAAGCGTCATTGGGGTTATCCCGAACACTGGATCAAACACTGGGAATCAGACCTCACCATATCATCCGATTTCATTCGCGATAATCACGTTTACGTGGCGGAAGAAGACGGCGAGATTCGCGGCTTCTATGCGCTTTGCATCACAGGTAACAAGGCTGAGCTGGAACACATGTGGGTGACGCCGGCGCTGATCGGCACAGGCGTCGGCAAGGAACTGTTTCTCGACGCGATGGAGCGCGCGGCGAAGCTTGATATCAGCTCAGTTGAGATTTCGTCGGATCCGAATGCGGCGGGTTTTTACAAGCGCATGGGTGCGATGCAGATTGGGGAAACCGATTCGGTCGTCGATGGCCAAACACGCAAATTGCCGCGCCTCAAGATAGAGCCTTCATAAAAGCCGCAAAGAGTTTCAGCCACAAAAAGGCACACAAGTCACAAAAGATGATTTTTGTGACCGGTGTGCCTTTTGTACCCCTTGTCCTGCTGTTTACAACATTGGGCGGTCTGGCTTGCCTGGAGCCGTGCGCGGCGATTCGCTGCGCGGCGACTCGGTTCGCGGCGACTCAGTGCGCTGTGGTGGATCAGCGCGAGGTGGTGGATCATTACGCTGTGGTGGATCGTTGCGCTGTGGTGGATCGTTGCGCGGTGGCGGATCGTTACGCGGCGGTGGATCGTTGCGCGGCGGCGGATCGTTGCGCGGTGGTGGATCGTTGCGCGGTGGTGGATCGTTACGCGGCGGTGGATCGTTGCGCGGTGGCGGATCGTTACGCGGCGGTGGATCGTTGCGCGGTGGTGGATCGTTGCGCGGCGACTCGTTGCGTGGTGACTCAGTCCGTGGTGACTCAGTCCGTGGTGACTCAGTCCGTGGTGACTCAGTCCGCGGTGACTCAGTCCGCGGTGACTCAGTCCGCGGTGACTCAGTCCGTGGTGACTCGGGTCGCGATGGTCGTTCTTCCGATCGGCGCTCGGGGCGTTCTTCGGATCGACGCTCGGGGCGTTCCTCCGACCGGCGTTCCGGTCGGCCTTCCGGTCGCGACTCGCCGCGTGGCTCTGAACGTGGTTCAAAGCGCGGCTGAGGTCGCACCGGCTGTGGTTCCGGACTCGTCTCCGGCTTTTCTACTCTCGGTTCGGTAGCAGGCGCTGTCACGGGTTGTTCAGTGCCAGGTGCTGCGGCATTGCCCGCTTCGGGAGCAGTGCGCGGTGTTGCTTCATTCCCTCCTGAATTCGGATTCCGTCTCTCGCCGCGTTCCGATCCATCGCCTCTTGGCGTCCGACCGGGACGACCGTCGCGCGGCTGATCCGGCCTTCCCGGCCTGTCAGGACGCTCAGCGCGATTCGGATTGGCCGCCGCAGGTTCAGGACGAGCAACAGCTCCGTTGGGTCGAGTTTCTGTTCCCGGAGCCGACGCAGTATTCGACGGCTGCGGCTGTTCATGTCTTGGTTCTCGTCCGCGGAAGATGCGAGAGCGTCTCAGATCGTCATCGAGTGCCACGCCTGGCCTGCGTTCTGTTGCACCCGTCGGGCGATCGCCAACGTCACGAACAGGGAATCTTCTTGGCCGACCCGAGTCATCATTGCCGTCACGTGTACGTCCCGAAGGAATATTCCCGGCAATTCCACCGCGACGCGGCAGATCCTGAGTCTCAGGATCGCGTTCGAAAGCTCTGCGTGCAATGGTCTCATCAGCAGGTCGTCCGCGACGCTCGGGATTACCAAAGTCCCCACGCGGCATCCGTGTTACGCCGCGCCATGGTCCATAGTCGTGCCGGTCACCTCGACGCCCCCCGCCTTGTCCAGTGCCATATCCCGGTCGATCGTGTCGACCATCACGGCCATCGCGATCGTGACGATAGTGGCGCGAATGCGGATCTCTCTGGTAATACGACAAGGGATACCAGCAAATGTTATCGCCAAATGAAATGTCGACTACGAACGCGACGAGTGCCGGCCGCCACCAGCTGCGCTTTTTGTAAAACCTGCTGCGTGGACACCAGGCCCAGTAATTGTTGTGATAGACCCAACGACCGTAGTGGTAAGGCGCCCACCCCCACGGCTCATATCCGACCCACGTCCAGCCATATGGTGGACACCAGGTCCAATGGCCATAACGATACGGCGCCCAGTCGTTGAATACGGTTATCGTCGTGGGATGGGGCCGCCAGATCCAGCCAAAATCGTCGGCGTAGGTCCAGTCGCCGTAAGCGTCGAGATCCTCTGCGCCCCAGACGTATTCGTCGTAATACTTGACGTCATACTTGAGACGCTGTGCCAGGTATTTCTCACGCTCGCTGACCCAATCGTCGATTACATCGCGTGAAGCAGCAGCAAAAAATTCCCAGTCGCCCATGTTTTCGCCGCTGACAACGAGTTCCGCCGAGCGGCCGTCGCGCAGAACAAAGCCGGACGTGTCAGAATAAATTCGTGCGCTGCCACCATCGCGGACGGTTAAACGGACGCGACCGTCGGAAGGTACGTCGACCCTGTATAACCCTTCTTTTTCCGCGGCCATTGTGGTTCTGGGTGCGTCTATTTCGAAGTACCCGTTTTTACGGTCAAAACGTGCGAGCCGGACCGACGCAGTTCCTTCCAGAACACTGAGCGCGATACCTTCGTCGCGTAGAGTAACGATGCGCAAAGTCGAATTGGCGGCAAGGCGAACAAAGTTTCGCCCGTCAATCTGAATCTCGAGTCGACTATCTTTCTCTGTCGCGACGGTGTCGCCCTCGACCAAGGGATAATTCAGCCGGAGTGGTTCCCAATCCTGGTTGCCGTTGCGTTTCAGGTTAACGTCGCCGCCCATCAAACTGATTCGGACGACGCGCGCCTTCACGTCATAATCGTCAGGCTCATCGTCATCATCGAAGGCGCGAACGTTCAGTGGTATTGAGAAGAGAGTAATGAGGAGGGTCCAAAAAATAAGGCTGGTTTTTGGTCGGGAGACTTGCATTGTTATGCTCCTTCTTGAACTGAAGTGCGGCGCTGCGGGAAAGCGCGGCAAAGTGCATGCCCGCGCGCGTCCTTAATAAGAAGCATTGAAGGATTTGAGATTTCTCAAAGCGCTTTGAGCGTTAACTGAAACGATGATCAGGCATTGAGAAAACTCAAATTTTTCATGGGTTAAGCGGATGGTCCGTGGTCTCGATTGGATGAGCATGAACCTACCGGAGACAGTGCACGACTGACACGAAATGGTGCGAGCTTTTTCTCATGATGTGGTGATAATCGGCGCGGGAATTAACGGCGCGGGAATCGCTCGTGATGCAGCGATGCGCGGGTTGAAAGTGCTGTTGATCGAAAAGGGTGAACTCGGCGGCGGTACGACCAGCGCCTCAACTCGACTCATTCACGGCGGTCTCCGCTATCTCGAACATTTCGAGTTTGGCTTAGTGCGCGAATCATTGCATGAGCGCGAGATTCTATTGAAGATTGCTCCAAATCTGGTCCGGCCGCTACCGATTACAATTCCGATTTACAAAGCAGGCAAACGGGGGCCGTTAACGATTCGCGCCGGGATGGTCCTTTACGATCTGCTGTCGTGGGGAAAGTCGTTGCCGCGCCATCGAATGCTGTCGCGGGCACAAACCCTGGAGCTGCTACCGGGACTGAATCCGGAAGGTTTAGTCGGCTCTGCGCTTTATTACGACGCGCAGGTCGAGTTTCCCGAGCGCCTGGTAGCTGCAAATGTGCTGTCCGCGCGCGCAAATTGCGCAGAGGTTCTCACACATACGCGCGTGACTAGTTTTGCTGTCGAAGATGGGAAGGTTTCAGGAGTCGAATTGATTTCTGAGGACGGTCGGAAACAGTTTGCTGAGGCGGCCGTGGTGGTCAATGCTGCCGGGCCGTGGATCGATCAGGTGCTCCAGCGAGCACCCGTGAACAGTCCGAAGCTGATTGGAGGAACGAAGGGCAGTCACCTAGTTGTGCCTCCTTTTTCGAATGCGCCTGCGAATGCAATTTATCTTGAGGCACGCAGCGACGGGCGGCCCATTTTTATCATTCCGTGGAACAAGCTTTATCTGATTGGGACGACGGACGTTCGCTTTGAAGGTAACCCGGATGAGGTCCGCTGCGAACCCTGGGAAATCGACTACCTGCTGGCTGAGACCAATATTGCTTTGCCCAACGCCGGTCTGACGCGCGACAGTATCCTCTACACTTACTCTGGCGTGCGACCGCTGCCTGTAACTGATGACAAAGATGAACAGAACATTACGAGGCGACACTTCATCCGCGAACACCCGCAGCTTCCGAACTTACTCTCGATCGTTGGCGGGAAACTCACGACCTATCGCAGTCTCGCCGAAGAGTGTGTAGACCTGATCTTTCGTAAACTCGGAAAAGATTCCCCACCGTGTAGGACTGCGACGGAAGTTTTAGCCATAGATTTCACGGATAAAATCCAGATCTAATCCGTGTTATCCGTGGTCAAGTTTTTCATCTGATTTAAAGAGTCTCGGACAAATTGTTTTTGAAGCAATCGTGCCAGGGGACTGCTCAGTCTGACGAGCGGGTGTTGTGGTCGAGAGAACGCGAAGATGTCGTACCAGACTGACTCGTCCGGCAACAATTCGATCAAGAAACGCTCCTCACCACGCTCGACATGATCGGGTAACGTGCCATACGCAAAACCAAAGCGTCGATCTTCATTAATCGTGTAAACCACGCGAGAAGCATTCAGGGACCATGTGCCGAAAGCTCTTGCTTTAACAGCCACCGTCGCCCCAACTTCAATCGGCACGCCGCGCGGCACGATCGTCACCCAGCCCAGATCAAAATGGCGCCAGTGCTTCAGGGCGTCAACCGCCTGGCTGTATGTAGCTTCACCGCTTCCGAGTTGTATGCGATTGTGATCGACCTTGTAATTTGCGGGCGGAGTTTTATTTGTCGCGCCTACTTCAGAATATGTGAAAGGTAAATTGCGCTGACTATTAACGAACTCAAGGGCATCCTTCTCATTCGGCTCCGTTATCCTGAACATCCTGTAAAAAATCCTGTCAATCCTGTCTCACGATTTGATCCGAGCTCGCGGATGATGCCGGTCATACGCCGATCGTAAATGCACGTCGGTTATGTGCGTGTAGATCTGGGTTGTGGAAATATCGCTATGCCCGAGCAGCGCCTGCACCGATCGCGAGTCGGCTCCATGTTGCAACAGATGAGTAGCGAAGCTGTGCCGCAAGGTGTGTGGCGAAACGTTCTTGATGCCCGCCTTTTCGGCGTGGCGCTTGATCATGGACCATGCAAGCTGCCGTGTAAACGGGCGCCCGCGATGAAGAAAGAAATACGGTGACGGCTGTTTCCCGTAACCTGCTTTCACGGCGGTGTATTGTTGCAGCCAGTGAATCGCGCTCTTGCCCAGCGGCACGCGCCGCTCTTTGTTTCCCTTACCATGACACACGACCAGACCTGCCAGGAGATCGATGTCAGGTTGTTTCAATCCAACGAGTTCGGATACACGTAAGCCGGTGGCATACATTATTTCGAGCACCGCCCGATCGCGTATTCCTTCCTCCGTTGAAACGTCGGGCGCGGCAAGTAGACGATTAATCTCGTCTTCGGTGAGAAACTTCGGCAGGTAACTAAACCGTTGTGGCGTGTCGAGGTCTTCCGCCGGATGCGACTTGATGTGACCATCGAGCATGAGGAATTTGAAGAAGCCGCGCGTTGCGCTGACAGCACGGGCGATGGAAGTTGGCGCCAGACCTTCACGTGAAAGACTCGCAATCCATTTTCGCAAGTCGGCACGCGAGAGGGCGGCGATCTGCTTTCCGTTTTTGTTGGACCAGGTTTGCAGTCGATCGAGATCGCGTCGATAACTCTCGAGCGAGAGACGTGCGAGGCCTTTTTCGACCTGGAGATAGGTTAGGAATTCTTTGACGAAGTCTCTATCCACAGATTACGCAGATTAACACTAAATCAGTGTAATCTGTGGATTATTCGTAGCGCAGGCATTCGATGGGATCGAGTTTCGAGGCTTTGCGGGCAGGCCACACGCCAAAGATCAATCCGACACCGATGGACACGGTGAGACCCGTAACAACAGCCCAGGTGGGAATCGAAGCCGGCATGCTCGGAAACAGGAAAATGAGTAGCTGGCTGATGCCGATTGCCAGCACCACTCCAAGCGCACCCCCAAGGAACGTCAACATCATCGCTTCAAAGAGAAACTGTCGCACGATATCGCGGCGCCGCGCTCCAATTGCTTTGCGTACGCCGATCTCCTTCGTCCGCTCCGTCACGCTCACGAGCATGATATTCATCACGCCGATACCGCCGACGAGCAAGCCCAAACTCGAGATCGCAATCGCGATCAATCCGACCATCGCGGTGATGCTGTCAAACTGTTCAATAAACTTGTCGGCAGTTTTGATGTCGAAGTTATTTGGATCGCCAAACTTCACGTGTCGGCGACGACGTAGAATTTCTTCCGACTGGGTCAGCGCTTCCTGAACCTGTCCTGTGCGACCACGAATCACCATCAGTAGATAGCCTTTTGCCGGCGCGATTTTTTGCGCAGTCCGAAAAGGAATGTAGACCGCATTGTCTTCTTCGTTCTCGCCGAAGAATCCCGCTTTGCGCTTCTCGAGAACGCCGATTACCTCGAAGTTGTATCCACCCATCCGCACTTGCGCGCCGGCGATGTTGTTATAACCGGGGAAGAGAGCGTCTGCTGCATTCACACCAATCACCATGACGTTGGATCGCTGCTGGTCGTCGGATTCAGTGATGAAACGACCTTCGCGGAGAGCGATGTTTGTGATGTCAGCGTAGTTTGGTGACACTCCCGACGTGTTTCCCCAACGATAATTGCGTCCCTGGTAAGTGACATTGTCGTCGAACGGTCCGCCGCCATAACCGACGTTTGGTGCGACGTGCGCAACGTCTTCGACTGCAGGCGCCTGAGCTTTGATTGTCTCCGCGTCCGCGACTGTCAGCGGTTTCCTGAGGCGCTCAGAACGATCCTCACTCGTGCGTGGCCCGGTGGATAGATGGAACGCATAGATGTTATTCGTACCATACTCTTCGATGATCGCGACGATACTCTGACGCATTCCGGTCAGCAGTGAAGCAATTGAGATCGCGGTCATCACACCGATAACGATTCCCAACACGGTGAGAAAGCTGCGGAATTTGTGACCGCGAACGCTGTCGAGGGACATCTTCAGCGTCTCGCGCAAAATACCTTTTGGCAGTTTAAGCTTCATTAACTAACTCTTTGCCGCTTTCTCTGTGCACCCTCTGTGTTCTCTGTGTCTCCGTGGTTGATCAATCGTGAGAAGTCATTTACCACAGAGGCACAGAGAACACAGAGTTGCACAGAGAAAATCTTACGCCTTTGACAGAGCCAGGATCGGATCCAGCCGGGCAGCTTTGAATGCTGGATAGATGCCCGCGATCATTCCGACTATTGTCGATACCCCTAACGCCAGGATGATGTAACCGATCGTTATGGTCATAGTGATGGACGCAAGCGTGGTTATTAGAGTGGTAATACCCCACGCGATTAACAATCCCATCACGCCGCCCAACGCACACAGGATTCCCGATTCGATCAGGAACTGCATCAGGATCTGCCGTCGCGTTGCACCGACTGCTTTTCTGAGTCCCACTTCAAAAGTTCTTTCCGTCACGCTCACGAGCATAATGTTCATTACCACGATGCCGCCGACTACGAGTGTGATGAAAGTGATCGGAATCACAACCTTTGCGATCGTACCGGTGAACTCATCGATCTGATTGTTAAGCTCCTCGACGTTTACGAGGCCAAAATCATCCTCTTCATTGCCGTTGAGTCGGTGTTTGATGCGCATCGCCACACGCGCGTCTTCGATAGCAGCATGAAAACTCTCTCGCGAGCGACTCTTACCATGAATCTGGAGTCCGTTACGTCCGAAGATCTGGAGATGAGTGGTTACTGGAATGTAGATGTGACGGTCGAAAGAGCCGCCAAAGAAAGAGCCGCGCTTTTCCTCGATGCCGACAACTCGCATCGGCAGGCCCCGAACTTTGAGGGTCTTCCCGATCGCGTCCTGGTTCGGGAAAAACTTTTCTTTAATATCGGCGCCAAGCACAACCACGAGTGCTGAGCGTTGTACCTCATCGTCTGAGATAAATCGGCCGGTTTCAATCGTCTTGTCTTCGACATCGACCATGTTTGCCGAATAACCGAAGACCTGCGCACCGGGGAATTCGATTCCGTCCTGCTTCAGATCCGTTCCGCTTCCAACTCCTGCGCCAATTTCAGAACACGAGGGGCAATGATCGCGAACCCACTCGTAGTCGTCCCAATTCAATCTCTTATTGCGCCGATTCCGGCGTTCAAACTCGTCGTCATCCATATGGCCGGAGAAAGCCATCCTCGCAATCATGAAGTGATTGCTGCCGAGGACTTTGCTGATTCGCTCGACTACATAGGTGTTGAGTCCGCTAATCGAGGCGCCGACCGTAACCACCGATGACACGCCGATGATGATGCCGATGAGGGTCAGGAAAGCCCGCAGTTTGTGGGCAAAGATCGACTGCAGGGCAATCTTCAGCGCATCGGAGTAAAAGGACAGAATTGCTTTCATAACTCTGGATCGGGGCGGTATACGCGCCCAGCGCCCGCGAAGTTCAATCGTGGCTACAGAGTTAAGACGTTTTACGCTGCCGGGGTATTAACAGTAGTCGCCGTTGGCTTGATCGTAAACTTCTCAGCCCAGCGGATACGCCCAGTTACCTGCATGACGACAAAGAGCGTTAGCACCGAACCGATGGTGATGGCGAGTCCGGTGAAGCCCTTGAGGAAAAAGGCGTAAGAAAACATCACCAGATAGATAAACTGAGCGAGCGCCGCCTCTCGACTTGCGAACCGCATCCCCACCACCAGTCTTAGGTAGCTCACAACCAGAAAAACCGACACCATGGCTGAAATGGCAAAGGAAGCGTGGATCGAGACGTGATCGACCAGATACGCGAGCAGCAGATGGAACGAGAAGAACGCGGCAGCGAGGAAAAAGTAGTTCATCGGGTGAAGATCGATGCCGCGCATCGTGGTAATGATCAGCATGAGGAAGAAAAAGAAGAATAGTGATACTGGGGCAAAAAAGCTGATTTTCCCCGCGAGTGGACCCGGTTGCAGTTTCTCCGGCATGACCATCGCGATCTGGTAACCAGACAATAAACTTCGATAAGACCAATTGAGATCCCACCCCGTAGCTGTCTCCGTCTTTTCAGAAGGTGAAAGCGTGTTATCTGGAAAATCAATGTCCTTGAAGTTTGTCTTCATGCGCAGGGTGAAATCGCGGACCTGCGCTACGTCGGCACTCCCAAAACTGTATCGCCACTCGTTGAGTCCCTGTGAACTGTAGCTGACGGCAAGTTGGGCAGTTTTACCGGCGGCGACTTTGAACGCGGTGGTAGCGGCGCTGTTCTGATTTGATATTGGGACACTATTACCGTCTACGGTAAAAGTTAAATTGTCGTAGATGGCTTGAGCGGTTGGGAATTGAAGTTGGAAATCGACAGTCTGTTCTTTGTCACTGGTGTTACGAAAACCGTAGACACCTGAAAAACCGACTTTGTAAGTGCTGTACCACAACAGACCTTTTTGACGGTGCTGTAGATCAAGATTAACGTCGATGTTGCTGTTCTCCAACGGCAGTGGCGTGATGTGGTCCTCGGTTATGGTCTTGACGATCTTCTTTCCGTTTTCGAGCGTCTCCTGTTTTTTGGAAACCTGTGTGGTGAACGAAGCAGTCGGCGGCGCCTGATTTTGTGGTGTGCCCCACGTCGAGGCGACGCGATTTGAAGAGGTAGCGCCCGAGTCGTATGTTCGCTGGAAGATTGTCCCGCCCAGAACGGCCCAAGCCACTGAGGTGCAGATAAAAATGAACACGATCGCAATGATTCTCTTCGTCATTTTCTAACTCCTTGAGTGTGTTCAGACACAGAGTCAAGGATTCTCAGGCTCGAGCGAGACGCGGACAATGTGGTGAGCCACAGAAACTATCTGTAGAACTACGTGTTGCGCATCTGTTTAATGAGCGACTCCATGTGACTCAAATAGTTTTCGAGTGCGCTGCGGCCCGCGGCGGTCAGTTTGTACTCCGTCTTTGGCAGCCGGCCCTCAAAATATTTTGAGCACGAGATGTAGCCGGCCTCCTCGAGTTTGCGCGCATGAACGCTGAGATTACCGTCAGTGGTATTCATCAGGTTCTTCAGGTCGCTAAAGGTTAGAGACTCGTTTGCGGCCAGTGCGCTGATGATTCCAAGACGCAGCCGTTCGTGAATCAAACGGTCGAGATTGGGCGCGGCACTCTTTTGTTTTGTATTTACTGCACGAGTTTCCACGCCTGAATCGGGTTTTCGTTCCTGTTTTGCTGTTGACTGCTTAGCCACCGTATTTCCTCACAATAATCGCTCCAAACAACACGTGAAGTCCGCCGAAGCCGACGGCCATAAACCAGTTGGTCCAGGCCGCTGGGCTGAAAAGCGCGAGGGCGCCGAGAACCATGAAACAAAGTCCCATTGCAGGCACCGCTCTTACTGAAAACATACCGCCTGTAATCACGCCGGTCCCATAAAGTAAAAGCCACATTCCCGGAATCGCTTCAGCCTGTCCGGAGCGCGCGAGCACCAGAGTTAAAAGACCGCCGGCAATTACCGAGGGCGCGAGACTGAAGAGGGCCTTGCGGCCTGATCCGGAGAACAAAGCTGTTTGTGTGGCGCGGGCCTTCCGGTCCATGGACCAGCCGCCAATCAAGAGCGAGATAAATCCCTCCGCGAGCCACGTGTAGACCCAAAACTTGAAGTTCGGTTGCCGAGCGGCGATGACGCTTGCCACCAGCGCGGTGGCGCCGATTGCCATTTCACCCCGACCGGAGATCCCGGTAAAAGGGGTAGCGCGCTCCATGGTTTCGCGGATGTAGCGAAGATTGTCCATGGCACGGTCGTGCAGCGCCGGCATCGGTTTCATGAGGAGGATGGTAAGCTCGCGTGAGATATCCTGTCAAGTACTTTGCAAAGCAAAGAATAACCACAGATGAACACGGATAAGTTACGGATTAAATCCGTAATCAATCCGTGTGATCTGTGGTTAATGACTGTGAGATTAGATCGGCTTGTTCCTTTTGATGGATGCTGTAAGACCCTGTCGCCGGGCTCGCTGACGCGCTACGACCCACATACTGCGGTCGCTTGCCTGCCGGCAGGAGATTCTCGAGTCGATCCTGAACGAACGTCCAACCACCCATATTCTGAGGTTCTTCCTGTGCCCAGACGAGTTGGTTTGCGTTCGGATATTTCGCGAGCGTTTCGCGCAGACTCGTTGCAGGGAACGGATAGAACTGTTCCAAACGCACGATCGCGACGTTCCGTTCGTCAGTCTTCTTTCGTGCCTCGGCGAGATCGTAGTAGACCTTGCCGCTGCACAGCACAATTCTTTTCACCGCATCGCGGTCCGTGATTTCCACATCGTCAATCAATGGTTGAAAGCCGCCCGACGCAAGATCGTCGATGGTCGACGTAGCTGCCGGTAATCGAAGCAGACTCTTCGGGGTCATCACAATGAGTGGACGTTCCATGCCTGGTCGCACTTGCCGTCGCAGCAGATGAAAGTACTGCGCCGGCGTTGTCGGATAACAGACCTGCAGATTGTTTTCAGCACAGAGTTGCAGGTATCGCTCGAGTCGCGCGCTCGAATGTTCTGGTCCTTGCCCTTCGTATCCATGCGGCAACAGCATCACCAATCGTGAAGTCTGTTTCCACTTATCTTCCGAAGCTGCGATGTACTGATCGATTATCGTTTGCGCGCCATTTCCGAAATCGCCGAACTGCGCTTCCCACAAAACGAGTGCGTCGTGGGCCACGACTGTGTAGCCGTATTCAAACCCTAACACGCCCTCTTCCGACAACGAACTATCGTAAACATCGAAACGCGCGTTGGGATTTTCCTCCGAACGTAACGCCGCCAATGGCGCCCATGATTGCCCGGTTTGCGTGTCGTAGAGAACAGCGTGACGCTGACTAAATGTGCCGCGCCCAGAATCCTGTCCACTCAAACGCACACGATTGCCATCGAACACAAGCGAGCCGAACGCGACCGCTTCGGCAAACGCCCAATCGAGCGGCAAACTGCCGTCGCCCATCTTCGCGCGTCGCGCAAGTTGGCCCACCATCTTCGGATTCACGTGAAAACCTTCCGGTACGAGGGCGATCTTGTGAGCGATATTCTTGATCGTCTCGGCAGGAATACCTGTCGGAATCACTTCCGAACCATCCAGCTCTTCGACACGAGCATAAGGATGTGCGGGGTCCTCGGTGACTTTTCGTTTCGCATTTGCGAGGGCTTCTTCATAGCGTCGCACTCGCTCGGCGATCAGGTTGTTTACTTCTTCCTCAGTGACCACGCCTTCCTTAACCAACCGCTTCGCATAGACCGTGCGCACCCCCGGATGTGCTTTGACACGCGCGTACATCAGCGGCTGTGTGTAGCTTGGTTCGTCGGTTTCGTTGTGACCAAGCCTGCGAAAACCGATCAGATCCAACACGACGTCCTTATTGAACTCCTGCCGGTAGTCGAGTGCGATTTGCAGTACGCGATAAGCAGCTTCCGGATCGTCGCCGTTGATGTGGAAAATCGGTAACTGCGTCATGCGTGCGACGTCGGTTGAGTAGATCGTCGAACGTCCGGCTTCGGGAGAAGTGGTGAAGCCGATCTGATTATTGATGATGATGTGGATCGTCCCGCCCGTGCGGTAGCCCTTCAAGCCCGCAAGGTTCAGGGTTTCCATGACGACGCCCTGACCAGCAAATGCGGCATCACCATGCAATAACACCGGCAAAGCGAGATCGATAACCTGCTCGCGTGTTGCTCCGCGCTGCCCCATCATTTCGTCCTGCGTCGCGCGGATCATTCCCTCGACCACGGGATCGACTGCTTCAAGATGGCTCGGATTAGGCGACAGTGACAACCGGACTTTGCGACCGTCAGGAAGAACGCGTTCACCACTGGCGCCCTGGTGATATTTCACGTCGCCTTCGTCGGCAGGAAATTCCGGATGCACCGAACCTTCAAACGCAGCAAAGATCCTTTCACACAGATTTCCAATCACGTTCGCGAGTACGTTCAAACGCCCGCGGTGGGCCATACCAAACGTGATGAGTTCGACACCGCGAGCAGCTGCGCCGTCAATCAGTCGATCGAGCAAAGGAATGATCGTTTCGCAGCCTTCGAGTGAGAAACGTTTTTGTCCGAGATACTTCGTGTGCAGAAACCGTTCAAACTGTTCCGCCGAGATCAGCTTCCAGAGCAGCCGTTTTTTCACTTCCACCGGGATTGGTTCGGGCTGTACAAACTCGCGCCGGATCTGTTCGCGAATCCACTGCTTTTCTTCCTTACTCTGAATATGACGATATTCAACGCCGACTTTGCCGCAATAAGCGCGTTGCAGAATGTCGAGAATTTCGCGCAGCGTGGCGCTTTCGCGGTTGGCAAGTCCATCGGTGATGAAAACTCGATCGAGATCCCAGATCGTTAACCCGTAGTTTTCGATATCGAGTTCAGGGTGATAAAGAATCGGCAATGCGTGCAGCGGATCGGTGTCGGCGATTAAGTGACCGCGTACTCGATAGGCATTGATCAACTCGATCACTCGCGCTTCTTTGAGCGTTTGTTCGCGAACCTGATCTTCCGGAAGGAAGAAGGGATTGCGATCGAGACTCCAGCGCATTGGGGCATGCGGAATCCCGAGGTTCAGGAAAATACTCTTGTAGAAATCGTGTTTGCCAATAATGAGTTCGTGCACGCGTGCAAGAAACGCTCCCGACTCGGCGCCCTGAATGATGCGATGATCGTATGTGCTGCTGATCGAGATCGCTTTGCTGATGCCGAGTTGAGAAATCACTTCGGGCGCCATCGCCTGGTATTCCGCCGGGTGCTCGATCGCGCCGGTGGCGATGATTACTGATTGGCCTTCCATCAGTCGTGGAATCGAGGCCACTGTGCCGAGCGTGCCGGGATTGGTGAGTGAAATAGTTGTGCCCTGAAAATCGGCGATCTGGAGTTTGCCTTCGCGCGCACGTTTGACGACGTCGTCGTAAGCAGTCAGGAATTCAGAAAAGCTCAGCTGATTTGCATTCTTGATGTTTGGCACCAGGAGAGTCCGCGTTCCGTCTTTCTTTGTGAGATCGACTGCGACACCGAGATTGACACCCGCTCGTTTCAAGCGCGTGGGCGTTCCTTCGACATCGGCGTAGCCATCGTTCAGTTGTGGAAACTGTTCGAGCGCGCGCAGCACCGCGAATGCAATCAGGTGTGTGTACGACGCTTTACCACGATCGTTCTCAGCCAGATGTTGATTGATGATGCGCCGGTTTTCATCTAACAGCTTAACGGGAATTCGCCGTTCGGAGGTTGCGGTCGGCACAGAGAGACTGCTCTCCATGTTCTCGACAATCTTGAGCGCGGCCCCACGAATCGGAATTCCTTCCGCGACCACTGGCGGCGCCGGTGCTGGCTTGGACTCAGGCGCAGGCGCCAGGGCGGCACTGACTTGTTTGGTTGCTGCGGCTGAGTCTCCATCTGTCGAAGCGACGACAGCTTTGGCGCCGTTGCCGACCAGCTCACTGAAGTACGATCGCCACGATTCGTCTACCAATTCGGGATTACTGCGAAATCTCTCGAGAAGCCCTTCGACGTAGGTGGCGTTGGCGCCGAACTCCTCCGCGATAACCTGCGATAAATCGGGTTTATTTTGCTGACTCAATCTGAATACCTCGGTGACTCAAGACTATCATTTTTCAATCAGAAACAAGAACTCTCTGTTCCGCTCGTCGGCGTCGCGTATCCATTCGTGCGTCCAACGCATACCGCCCATCACATTTCGCCGGTAGTCCACGTCGACAACCTCAACCAGTTTTCCTGAGCTGCGGATCACGTCGTTCAATTCTTCGGCCGTGGCTCGACCTCCGGAACTGTAGGAGAGAATCACGTGCTTAGTTCGCGTTTCGAGTAGTAGCCGTTCGATCGCTTCGACGACAATTAACCTTCCGGCCTCATTCTTTCTGAATTCCTCAAACACGGAAGCGCTCAACGTGTCGCTGGTGTCTGCGCGTCTGTTTGCCTTACCGAAAAGCGGCGGGCTATCGAAGAGACAGATTGTAGTCCAAAGGTGATAGTAGGCTGCGTAGCGCACACGCGAAGGCGGCATCTTGTCGTTGTTCGAACCGTACGGCGGATCGTAATAGGCGAGGTCGGCTTCGACTGTTGAGACGATATTAAAAATATCTTCTTGATAAACTACGTGATCCTGGTTCCTGGGTATAAGACTCGGAACGCGCAGCTTCATCTCGCGATAAGAACGCGGCGACCATTCACTCAGGTATGAAGCGTAGTGGCCGATCGTACTATCTACCTCGTCCATGGCGAGAATGAGACTCGTTAGTGCCACTGCTTTCTCATGTCTACTCAATGTCAGTCGTTCGATCTCTTCGCGAATCGCATCGAGCTTCAGTGTGTTGTGTCGTTGCCAGGGACGCTTCATTCCATTGACGCCGCCATAATATTCAGTAAACCAGCCGTGCTGTCCCGGAAGAGCATTCAAATGGTCGATCAGAGTCTGGTAATGCTCGCGAGAAAATGGACCGAGCAGGTAACAATCAGCGAACACTTTGGACCAGACGGCGATATCGTTCGCAACGACACGATAACCCGACCGTGCAAACGCCTGCGAAACCCGTGTGGTCCCGGCGAAGCCATCGAAAACAGACTGAGGATTTACTTTTTGAGCGAGCTGGAGAATGTGAGGCAGCAGTTTTAGCTTCGAGCCCGCGTACTTGATGCCTTCGGTTTGGGGAGCGGTCATGATGATGATATCGTAGCGCGTACATCAGTACCCGCATAACCACAGATGGAACAAGTAAACGAACCGGCGACGAGACTCAGGACAATTGTAGTTTTTTCGATGTTCGTTGCTGTGCTTGGCGCGGTCGTGGTCTTTGCTTACTTCGCGACATTCACACGTCCTGTCACCACGGTCATTCTAGTCCGACACGCCGAGAAGAAGATCGAACCAAATAATCAGGATCCGGATCTGGCTCCGGAGGGCGTGGAACGAGCACGGGAGATCGCGCGTGTATTTGGTGAGGCCGGCATCAAGGCGATTTATGCAACGCAACTGAAACGCACACAGCAAACCGTCAAGCCGCTCGCCGATCAAACCGGCGTGCCGGTGACGATAGTCGAAGCCAGTAAGCCGGATGAAATCGTCAACCGCATCCAAACAACCAATCGTGGCCAGACTATCTTCGTCGCTGGACACAACAATACTGTCCCCGCGATTGTCTCTTCACTAAGCGGCGAGACTTACCCGCTCATTCCCGAGAGCGAATACGACAATCTCTACATCGTGACGATCTATCGTTTTGGCAAAGCAAAGGTTGTGAAACTCAAATATGGCAAAGCCAGCACGCAGGGCGTTGGCGCTGGAACCATGGTTCCAATGAACAAGTAGATCTGAAACACATCCACAGATTACGCAGATAAAGTCATGAAGAAGAGCAGAAAAACTCCAACCAGAAAACCAAATGTCGACAGGCGTAATTTTGTCAAACTGCTTCCTGCCCTTGGCGCCGTAGGTTTGGCTGCAACGAAGCTGCCGCTGGACGCCCTGGCCCAAACACCGACACCGACACCCGTTCCGTCTCCGAGTCCGTCACCAACACCGGCGCCGCGCATCACAAAGGAGATGATGCATCAGGCGGAAAAACTGATCGGTATCGAACTCACAGACGCGCAGGAAGCGATGGCCCTCGGAGGAGTTAATCGCAACCTCGACTCCTACGAAGCTAACAGAAAAGTTGATGTACCGCTCGACACCGAGCCGGCGATCGCGTTTCATCCCGCGCGAGCGAAAAAAGAACTCTACACAGCGAAGACCAAATTTCGTCTTGGCCGCGTGGAGGCGCCGCAGTTCAAGTCAGTCGAGGATCTTGCCTTTGCCACAGTCCCTCAACTGGCTGAGTTAATCCGAACACGAAGAATCTCTTCGACTGAACTCACGAAGATGTATCTCGCACGATTAAAGAAATATGGACCAAAGTTACTCTGCGTCGTCACTCTCACCGAGGACCTTGCGTTGAAACAGGCGGCGGCCGCCGACGCTGAAATCAAGCGTGGCAAGTATCGTGGTCCATTGCATGGGATTCCCTGGGGAGCAAAGGATCTTTTTGCCACCAAAGGCATCAAGACGACCTGGGGCGCCGAACCTTATCGCGATCAAGTAATCGATTACGATTGCACAGTTGTGGAACGACTGAACGATGCGGGTGCGGTGCTCGTCGCGAAGTTGTCGATGGGCGCACTCGCGCAGGGCGCCAGGTGGTTTGCCGGCGTTACGCGTAATCCATGGCAGCCCGATGAAGCACAAACAGGTTCGAGCGGCTCGTCTGCCGGGCCCGCGGCCGCGACGGCCGGAGGTTTGGTTGGATTCGCGATTGGAACTGAAACGCTCGGGTCGATTGTTTCGCCGTCGTCGAGATGTGGTGTGACTGGTCTTCGTCCGACGTACGGCCGCGTCAGTCGTTATGGGGCGATGGGCTTGAGCTGGACCATGGACAAGATCGGCCCAATGTGTCGCGGCGTCGAAGACTGTGCGACAGTTTTGCATGCGATCTACGGTCCGGACGGTAAGGACATAACTGTCGGCGATGCGCCTTTCAACTGGAATCCTGACACAAACATCAGCACTTTGCGTATCGGTTATCTCAAGACGGAGTTTGATGGTCCAGCCACACCGCCGCAGAACGAACAACAACGGGCGCAGGCTGAGCAACGCCGCGCGCTCTACAAAACTGCTCTCGAGGTGTTGGAGAAGGCGGGTGCAAAACTGACGCCAATCGAATTGCCGAAATTCAATGCGGGCTCTTTGCGATTTATCCTGAGTGCCGAAGCCGCGGCGGCGTTTGACGACATCACTCGCGATGGACGAGTTAACCAGTTATCGGGACAAGCGCCCTTTGACTGGCCCAACACGTTCCGCACTTCGCGATTCATTCCGGCCGTTGAGTACCTGCGTGCACAACGTGCGCGCACATTGCTAATGCACGACATGGAGAAGCTAATGTCGCAGTGGGATGTGTTTGTAAGTCCCGCGCCGGGAAGTGCGAGCTTGCTGGTGACGAACCTGACCGGGCATCCAACTGTAGTGTTGCCGTGCGGGTTTGTGAACGATCTTCCGATCGCGATCATGTTTACGGGTGGCGTGTACGATGAAGTGTCGCCCTTGCGAGTGGCGCTGGCGTTCGAGCGCGCGACGAAGTGGCACACCATGCACCCTGCTATGACGGGTCTATAGGCAGTATGATTTCGAAGGAGGATCCTTCACCGAGTCGGCTGGTCACTTTGATGGAGCCGCCGGCTTCTTCGACCGTGGTCTTGACGACGTCGAGACCGACGCCACGGCCGGAGAGTTCTGAGATTTCAGAAGCGGTCGAAAAGCCGGGATCAAAGATCTTGCCGGATGCGAGGATTTCCGGATCGATCCCGCAGCCGTCGTCGGCTACTTTGAGTTTTAGTTTGCCCTGGGTTAGCACCGCCTCGATGGTGATCTTACCCTCGTGTTCGATTCCGTGATCGACTGCGTTGCGAATGAGATGAATCAACGGATTCGCAATTACGTTGCACGCGGACTCTGCCAACCAGATATCCTCGCCACGTATCTCGAAGTTGACTGTCTTTCCCAATGTGACGGCGGCGGATTCGCCGGCACGCACGGCGCGTCGTAACACTGTGGCGAATGACGTCTTCTCTCTGCGTTGGATTTCAGCGAGAGTGACGTCCCGTATTTCTGCTATCGCTCGCGCGACCTCGCCTTTGTCTGCGGTACTTGCATAAACAATCCTGAAATTGATCTTGTTGTTTTCTGCTTTGGGTGCGATCGAAATCAGCTCGCCGCTATTGCTTAAGATCTCTTTCAGTTTTTGGAACCGTTGATCGAAGTCTGCGACGTCGAAAGTTGTCTCCACGAGAAAAATATTCGCGCCTTCTTTCACAGCTTCCGACAACGCGTGTCGTTCTTCGGTCTTTAGTGATTTCCAGATCTCCTCCGTAACGATGGGAAGATTGTCAGAGATTGCGGTTGATCTTTCAGTTAGCTGGTTTAGGACGTCAGCGTTCAGCGTTGCAGAACCTGTGCGCAACGCATGAAGCACGTTTTCGAGCTCATGTGCGGCACGACTCAATTCACGTAATCCGTCCGCTGCTGCTGTTGCTTTCAGGTTGTGTGTACGACGAAAGAGCAGGTCGAGCGCTTTGCGGGTTTCATGGCCGCGCAGAGGGCTGGCGCGCAAAGCGTCGAGCGCGGCAGTTATCTGTTTTAGCTGGTCTTCGAGCGTTGACAAGTTTCTTTACTCATCTTCGCCTTCGGGCGCAACGGGCTCGTTATCTTCGATCTCTGGCTGGACGTTTTTCTGTGGTTGCTGTTCGTCGAGGTCGCGCTTTATTGCGTCAAGAATGCCGTTGATGAACTGTGTGGCTTCGTAGGTAGAGAAGCGGCGCGCGATTTCGAGAGCTTCATTAATGGCGACGGTGCGTGGAGTTGGTTCGTAGAGAAACTCGTAAACAGCCAGGCGCAGGATGTTCCGATCGACGACCGCCATGCGTGAGATGCGCCAGTGTTCGGCGCGTGAGCGAATGCGTTCGTCGAGTAATTCCAGGTTTGAGAGTGTTCGCAAAGCGAGGCGGGTAGCGAAGTCCCGGGCAGTCACGTCGAGGTCCGATTCACCGAGCTCAGCCCAGTAGCTTCGGACCACATCGTCCGCAGGCATTTCGGCAACGTCAGCCGCAAAGAGCATTTGCAAGGCACATTCACGTGCCTTACGTCGCGAACCCATAAAGTATTACCAGCCACAAAAAGGCCAAAAGTCACAAAAAAAGCTTTTTGTCAGCCACCGCTCGCTGAATATTGTCGGTGTCGCTTTTTGTGCCTTGTGTGCCTCTTTGTAGCCTCACTAAAAAGCTTCCTTGTAAAGATTTACTAATTCCACCGCTGTCATGGCGGCTTCAAAACCCTTGTTCCCCAGTTTCACGCCCGCGCGATCGATTGCCTGATCGACCGTGTCAGCCGTAACGATTCCGAATACGACTGGCAAGCCGGTCGTCAAGCCTGCATGTGAAATGCCACGCGCAACTTCGGCCGCAATATAATCGAAGTGCGGAGTTTGACCGCGAATGATCGTGCCGAGACAGATGATCGCGTCAAACTTGCGCGACTCCCCGAGTCGCAACGCCAGCAACGGAATTTCAAAAGAGCCGGGCACTCGATACAGACTGACGTTGCTGTCCTGCGCGCCCAGTCGCTTCAGAGCGTCAAGGGCGCCTTCCACCAATCGTGCCGAGATCAATTCGTTCCAGCGGCTGGCAACGATGGCAAAACGAAACGGTTCCGCGTTAAGACGACCTTCATACACCGTAGGCTGCAACCGATTCGACTCCGCGAGCTGAATAGTTACTACGTTTGGCAGTATAGGAGATGCTTCGAGGCGCATCAAGTTTGTGAATTCTGCTGGTTGTGAGTAACCGTGAGTTTATGGAGTTTGTCGTCAATAGTATGAAAGTCCAACTGAATGCGACGAATAACGTCATTGATTACGATCTGGTCACGGTTGACTGTACGTACGACACTATCAAGGTCACTTATCTGCACGCGCATCGCGGATTGACTCTCTTGAAGACGTTTTTGGCTTGCCTGTAACTCGCCGATATCCGCCACAACCTTGTGCCAAATCGGTCGAGTGTCATGAAGCCTTTCATCCACCTTCTTCTCAAGCCCATCCACCTTCTTCTCAAGCCCATCCACTTTCTTCTCAAGCCCATCCACCTTCTTCTCAAGCCCAACCACTTTCTTCTCAAGCCCATCCACCTTCTTTTCAAGCCCAACCACTTTCTTCTCAAGCCCATCCACCTTTTGCTCGAGCCTTTCAAGACGTGAACCGACTCGACCGACATGGTCATCCAGATTTTTAATAGCGGTGAGGATCTCGCTGTTGGTTTTTACTGGTAATTTGTTTGTGAGGTCTTCGCTCATCTCTGTCTCCCTTCAGAGAGTAACCTTACCACTCTGCGATGTTTTAGGTAAGACGCGAAAATGGCTATCTTTTGTCGAATCTGGCTATTTTGCGCCGACGAACCCTAAATGAGGTTCATCGGCGTGGGATTCTTTGGATCCTTGGTGTAGTCGTAGAAGCCGCGGCCGGATTTGCGGCCATAAAGACCTGCCAGCACCATGCGCTTCAATAGTGGTGGAGGCGCGAAGCGCTTTTCACGAAACTCGTTGAACATGATTTCGGCTATGTAATACGTCGTGTCGAGACCGACAAAATCTCCGAGTGTGAATGGTCCCATCGGATAGCCGCAGCCGAGCTTCATCGCGTTATCGATATCCACGATCGAGCCGACGCCCTCTTCCAGCGCTCGGATCGAGTCGAGCATGTAGGGCACGAGCAAACGGTTGACGATAAAACCAGTCTTGTCGCCGGCACGCACCGGAACTTTTCCAAGTTTCTTTCCAAACTCAACCGCCTGCTCGTAAACCTGTTCATCCGTCAAAATTGTCTTCACAACTTCGACCAGCTTCATCAAAGGCACAGGATTGAAGAAGTGCATGCCGATAAAGCGTTGCTGCCGTTCCGGCGATGTGGCAGTCATCATTTCTGTAATCGACAACGACGACGTGTTGGAAGCAAAAATCGTTTCGGGCTTGCAGATCTGGTCCAACTGGCGGTAAGTACTGCGCTTTTCCTCCAGGTTTTCGATAATCGCTTCGATGATGATGTCGCAATCCGCAAGTTTGTCGAATGAAGTTGTGCCGGATAAGCGACGACGTATCTCTGTTTGCTGTTGCGAAGTGATCGTTCCCTTCTCGGCAAACTTCGCCAAAGATTTTTCAATGCCGCCAAATCCTTTTGCGATCAGATCGTCTGAAACTTCTTTTACGACAGTCTCAAATCCGGCAGTCGCCGCAACCTGCGCAATTCCTGCGCCCATAAGTCCGCATCCTAAAACTCCGACTTTCCTGATTTCCATCTCTCTCTCCTAAATATTTTTGTATGTGAATCTTTTACGGCGCTGTTGTGTAGGTTTTGGCAGCGCCTTTCAGCCATTCTTCGTAATCTTTGCGCCACTCCGTATACTCATCGACGAGTTTCTGGTCCAACTGCGGCGGTTGTCCGGCCGCCGTCCCAGGCGACGGGCTGGCGACGGCCGCCGCGGCACCAAGTCTCGAAAGAATATCCAACAAGCGAACTCTGAGCTCTGCGGCCCGCACATCGGGTACCGGAGCCTGTAGCGCTTGCTGTGCGACCGGTTCGAGGTCATTCAGATCGTTCTTGTGAATGACACCAACCACTTTCTCCTGAACCCTGTTCATCGCATTTATGTAGGTCGTAAAAACCAGGCTGTTAGCGTTGAATGCTACGGAAACGGGTGGTGGCAAAGGTCGATTGAAGTTTCTTACGACTTTGTAGGCTCCCACTGCAATTGCCGCCAGGCAAACGATCTGTAACACCCGCCACGCCGTTGTGATCCCGGCGCGTGTACCCGGCCGGCGGTAATCAACAAAGAGTGCGAGTGCGGCTCCTGTAAAAAGCCCACCGAGGTGCGCCGCGTTACCGATGAAGCTGCGTCCAACGAACCCGATAAACAGGTTGATGAAGATTATCGGCAGCAGCCCGGTTCCGAAAACTCGCTTGAAGCCCTCTGGAAGTTCGCGACGATATTTGATTCCAAATACGAAAAGGACGCCTACTAATCCAAACAGTGCTCCCGAAGCGCCCGCTGCGGGTAAGTCGTCTGCTTTGAAGATAAAAGATCCAAGAATTCCGCGCGCGAGAGAAGGACGAAGTGCGAAGTAAGTCGCCAACGATCCGGCGACGCCAGTGACCACCCAAAAGACGACGAACTTCGCGGAACCATAAAGCTTCTCGACGAATGGCCCAAGGATCAACAAGCTGAACATATTCATCAGGACGTGCAGCACGTCGATATGAACAAACATCGGTGTGACGAGACGCCACAACTGGTGATATGGACCGGCGATCAGATAATGCATCTGGGCGCCGTAGACCATCAGCACTATGTCCGGAAATCCTCTTACCAGCGCCCTCACAGAGAGTCCACTGGAACCCCACATTAACAAGAATACGAACAGGTTCAGGACCAGAAACGCAATCGTAAACTTGTAAGGACGATTCAAGACTGCGCGAGCGAAGCGAATCGTTTCTTTATCGGGCGGGCGATGGCCTGGATCGACCGGCTGAGCTGTAGTTGATGCTCCGCAGACGCCGCATTGATTTTGACCGGCGCCGACAATTGCTCCGCAACTACGGCACATTGTGGGCCGGCCGGGATTAGTTTGGTTGGATTGACTTTCTGACAAGAGGCAAGACTAACAAGCGTGATGCTTCGCGCGCAAAGCATCACGCCTTTGATCTGTTGAACTTGGTTCTTTGTTGTGGGCCGAAGCTTTAATACAAAGCACTAAGGACCAGGAACCAGGCACCGTTAACTCATCTTCTCCAGCAAATTCACAAGGTCGTCAGCGTGTTCCTCTTCCATTGCGAGTATGCCTTCCATCATTCGTCTCGACGTAGGATCGTCATTACCGAAGTAAGCTATCATTTCGCGATAACTATCGATCGCGATCCGTTCGGCAACGAGATCTTCCCTGATCATCTCTGTAAGCGAATTGCCTTCGACATATTCCGCATGACTGCGCGTCAGCAGACCTTCGGGATTGAAGTTGGGTTCGCCTTTTAACTGAACGATGCGTTGGGCAAGCTGATCGGCGTGTCCCTGCTCTTCATTGGCGTGCTGCAAAAACTCCGGAGCCACGCTTTCGGCGTTGATCCCGCTAGCCATGAAATAATGACGCCGATACCTGAGCACGCAGACGATTTCAGTGGCCAGCGCCTCGTTCAAAAGTTTCACGACAGTTTCACGATCTGCGCTGTATCCTTCCGTGACAGCACCATTCTCGATGTGTTGTCGGGCGCGATCGCGCAAAGTTTTGATATCAGTGAGAAATGGTTTATCAGCCACGGCCTCACTCCTTGGTATATGAATTTAGGGGAGCCCGGATCTTAACTGATTGTTGGACGGATTGCCACGGATGAATCATTATTCGTCTTTTTCCGCGTTAATCCGCAGTTAACTTGCCTTGAACCTTCACGTCGGTGGCAGCACTCGCATCGTTCGTCACCTCAACCGGCACCTGCCAAACGAGCGTCTTGATTCGGCACGTGCCGGTGTTGTCTTCACGACAGTAAAACAGCGTGACCTGTGCCTTGATGGTTGCCGGTCCAACTTCGTTCGTGTTAAGCGGCAGACGCAAGGGCAGCTTCAGATCCTTCGATGCGCGAGCTGCGACCTTCTCATCGACAGCTAAACTCTTACCGTCAACTGAAACCTTGTAACGCTGCGGCGCCAGCGGATTCAGATGGTAACCAGCAGGAAGTTGAACATCGATCTCGAGTGCGCCATTCGCACCGGCTTTGATTTTTTGCGCTGCGACTTTGATCTCTTCCGCGTTCGGACCAGTGGCGGTTTCGAGTGCCTGCATGTTTTTTGCCGGCGGCGTGAGACCGTTGAGCCGCAAAGTGGAGGCTCGCTTTGTCTTCAGATCGATAACACGGATTGCGTGATTGTTGGTGTCCGCAACGTACAGTCTCCCATTCGCCAGCGATAATCCGCCGGGTTCATAAAACGATGGTGATGAGCCGTCCGACTGTCCCGGTTTTCCAGTTCCCAGAAAAGTTGTGACTCGGTAATGTTTTGGATCGAGTTCTTTGATCTTGTGGTTGTAGGTGTCCGCGATCAGAAGTTTATCGCCAAAACTTGCGAGGCCAAGTGGATGTTGCAAACGAACGTCATCGGTCAGGCCGTCAACATCGCCAAACTCGAACAGATCACCGCCCACGAGAGTTTTTACTTCACCGCCGTTGATGTCGATCGCTCGAATGATGTTTGATTCGCTGTCGGCGACATAAAGTTTTTTGCCATCGTTGGCAAGTCCTGAAGGTTGTGCGAAACCCGCTTCTCGTAGGGAACCGTCGAGACGCGCTTCACGGCCCGAACCCGCGAAAGTCGAAACTTCGTTCTTGTCGAGATCGAGACGCCAGATTTGGTGTGGTCCAGCCATCGCGATGTAAAGTTCGCGCCCAATTAACTGCAGATCCCATGGCGAACTCAGAGCCACTGAGCGTGCTGGTCCTGTTTTAAAGTATTCGTGTGACTGTTCACCCGTGCCGGCGACTGTTTCCACGTTGCGAGTTTTAAGATCGACACGCCGGATCAGATGGTTTTCAGTATCAGCGACGTAGAGACTGTCGGCATCCAGCGCCAAACCCTGCGGACGAAAGAAAGTTGCCTTGTCGAACGTGCCGTCAGCAGCGCCTGCATCGCCGGTGCCGATAGTTTCGACGAGTGTGCCGTCGAGTTTTGTTACGACAATACGGTTGTGGTTTGAATCGGCAATGAAGAGTCGATCGGTTTTGGCGTCGGCAAGAATCTTGCCCGGAAACGCGAGGGGAAGATCGCCGACTTTGGCTCGTTCGAGAACGAGTTTGAGCGGTTCCTCGTTTAATTCACCTTTGCGGCGCGCCTCTTCGACAAGTTTTGCAATAGTTTGATCGATGACGTCGTAATTTCCTTCTCCGGAAACACCGCCGACGACGTAACCGGCCGGATCGATCAGTACTTGCGTGGGCCAGGCGCGAACGCCGTAGCTTTGCCAAACTGCGTATTCCGAGTCGTTGTAAACAGGGTGCTCGATTTCGTAGCGAAGGATGATGCGCCTGATGTTCTCGGTCTCTTTTTCGTTTTGAAACTTGGCGGAGTGAACTCCAATCACGACCAGTTCTTTTGCGTACTTTGCTTCAAGTTTCTTCAGATCCGGAATGATATGGATGCAGTTGATGCAGCCGTAGGTCCAAAAATCGAGCAGGACGATCTTGCCTTTCAAAGCTGCGAGTGAAAGTGGTTTATCGGTGTTCAGCCAACCGCGGCCACCAGTGATCTCCGGCGCGCGTACGCGAGGTTTTTCTTGAGCAGACATAGAGATTCCCTGAGCGACAAGCATTAGGACGATTAACAGAAATGCAGATTTCACGGATTTTACTCGGATTGGTTTTCTAGTAGTTCATCAACACGCTCGATTGCCCGTCGCAAGTGCGGAATCGTAATCGAACCGCCAACTACAAGCGCCACATTGAATGCGTCAAGAAACTCTTCACGATTGATGCCGATCGCCGCGCACTGTTTGATGTGGTAAGTGATGCAATCGTCGCAACGAAGCACGGTTGAAGCCACCAGGCCCATCAGTTCTTTGGTTCGTTTGTCGAGCGCACCGTCTTCATAAGCCTGAGTATCAAGATTGAAAAAACGTTTGATACCAAGGTGATTACTGCCGAGCAGTTTTTCGTTCATCGCCGCGCGATAACGGTCAAACTCATCCATTGCGTACGCCTTTCCACTAAAGATTGTATCCACAGATTACACAGATTTCCTTCATCTGTGTAATCTGTGGATAGATTTGTATGTCGGTTGTCGTCGTTGTAACCTTACACCCTCGTGAACAAGCAGGCCTTCACAACACTCGAATACCAGCATTTGCTGGAATTGATCAAACGTAACGCCCAGACCGATGCGGGACGGCGGCGCGTCGAGACACTCTCGCCTTTTGACGACGTTTCTGATCTTAGACGCGATCTTGCTGTGCTCGCCGAGTGTGTGACGTTGCGGACGCGTGGAGTCAAGTGGTGGTTCAGTGGACTGGCGGATCCCTCTGAAGCAATCAGCCGTTTGCGCGTCGAAGGCGCGAGCCTCGATCCGTTGGCGCTTCTGCAAACGGCCAAGCTTTGCGAGCAGGCCATGTCGGCGCGAGCTGCGATTCTGGCTGAACGCGAAAATGCGCCTGTGCTTTGGCAGTTAGTCCAGGATCTGCCACGCGAACTCAATACGCTCATAACACGCGTCACCAACAAAATCTTACCGAACGGCGAGCTTGACGATCGCGCGAGTCCGGAACTGGCGGCAATTCGTCACGAGATCAGCGCGCTCCGCTCGCGAATCACGCGCTCTCTTGAAGGATTGATGCGCCGGTCGGCCGAAGCGATCCAGGACGAACTGGTCACGATACGCAACGAACGTTTTGTGATTCCTGTTAAGGCTGATCATCGCGGCCGGATTCAGGGCGTTGCTCACGGCTACTCATCATCCGGAGCCACGGCTTTCGTGGAGCCACTCGAGACGATCGAAGCGAACAACGAATTGCAGAGCCTGCACGAGAACGAAGCACGGGAGATTGCAAAAATCCTCTATAGCCTTTCAGAGGAGCTTCGCGCGCAATTGCCCGCTATCGAACTGGCGGCGCAGGCTGTCGGCGAACTCGACTTCATTAACGCGCGCGCGATTTTTCATCAGAGTTTCAATTGCGTTATTCCGGAGATTCAGACGGCAGAGTCACCGTATGGAAGCGGCGAGTTGGAACTGGTCGAAGCTCGTCATCCTTTACTCGAAGAAAACCTGCGCGCGACGGGTGGAGCGGTGGTGCCTGTCTCATTCGCGCTGACTGATACGAAAAACGCGATGGTAATCTCCGGCGCCAACGCAGGTGGCAAGACTGTGGTGTTGAAGACGACGGGTTTACTCGCGTTGATGGCATTGTCCGGTATTTCCGTGCCCGCGAGTTCTGCGCGGTTTCCGTTTTATGCTTTTGTGCTCGCGGACATCGGAGATCACCAGTCTCTCGCGGCAAATCTTTCGACATTTACGTCACACGTTGCCAACATCGCGCGAATGCTCGAGCTATGCGAAGCGCCGGCTCTCGTCTTGCTTGACGAAGTTGGCACTGGCACTGATCCGGAAGAAGGATCTGCGCTTGGAGTTGCAGTCGTCGATCACTTCAGAAGAGTTTGCGGAGCACACGTGATCGCCACGACGCACTACAGTGGACTCAAAATGTACGCCGGCAACGAACAGGGTGTCGTGAATGCAAGCGTCGAGTTCGATGAGAAAACATTGCGGCCCACTTACAGATTGCTTGTGGGCGTGGCTGGTGCATCGTCTGGTTTGGAAATCGCACGGAGGTTTGGTGTTCCTGCTCCAATCGTCGATAACGCGATTGTGTCTGTTAAAGACTCGTCGTTGCAGGCGTCTGAGTATTTACGAAGGATCAAGCGGGAATCAGAAGAGGCAGAGGCGTTGCGCGTTGCTTTGGAAGAAGAACGCACGGCAGTTGCAGAGAAATTCGCAGCGCTCGACAAAGAAGCTGCGATACGCGAACGTGAACGGCAGTCGACGTTTGAGCAGTCTGTTCAGCGCACGATAGACGAGATTGAGAAACGCGCACGCGAACTGGTGGCGAAGATCGAGGATCGCACCGAGCGAGTCAGACTCGAACGAGACGCGCAGCGTCAGCTCGCAGCGATAAAACGCACTGCCCAACGGGAAGTTCGGATTGTGCGTGAGACGCAGCCCGTGCAACCAGGTCGCGAAGAACAGGACCTTGCTGTTTCAGAATCTCCGGAGTACGTGCCAGCAGCGCCACGCGAGCTCGTTGTGGGAGACAAAGTGAAGCTTCGTTCATTCGGCTCAGTTGGTATCGTCGATCAGATCAAAGACGGGATGGCCGAGGTAAGAGTAAAGTCACTGCGGTTTAGAGAAAAACTCGAAAATCTGGAGCTGGTCCAGGCGACATCGCCGAAACCTCAGCAGGGTAAACTGGAAAAGCTCAGGCGGTCGGCGGAAACCGAAGTTCATCTCGGTGCAGCAGAAGACAAGGCACAGTCGGAACTGAACGTCATCGGACAAACGACTGACGAAGCTGTCGATGCTGTAGACAAATTTCTTGATGAAGCGTCACTTGCGAGCCTGAGCAAAGTCAGAATCATTCACGGCCATGGTACCGGCGCTCTGCGTCGAGCGATTGGGGCACTGTTAGATGGTCATCCTCACGTTTCGCGTTTCTTACCCGCCCCACCCGATCAGGGTGGTGCTGGTGCAACCTTGGTTGAATTGAGACAATAACTAGCCACAGATTTACACGGACTTCCACTAATAATGCGTTACCCCCAGACATTCATCGACGATCTCAAGCGCCAGGCAGACATCGTCCAGGTCATTCAGGATTACGTGCAACTCAAGAAGAAGGGCGCGAACTGGATGGCGTGTTGCCCGTTTCACAAAGAAAAGACACCCTCGTTCTCAGTCAGCCCTGCGAAGGAGATCTTCTACTGTTTTGGTTGCCACAAAGGCGGCTCGGTTTTTAACTTTGTGATGGAAATCGAGCGCGTCGCTTTTCCGGAAGCAATCAAGATCGTCGCGGATAAGGTCGGAATGCCGTTGCCCAAAATGGTGGACGACGGCCGATTCGAAGCGCGACGTCAGGAAGCGGATCTCGTAATCCAGCTCAACTCATGGGCCATGGAATGGTGGCAAGAGCAACTCGGGTCGAGCAACGAAGCCCGCATTGCTCGCGAATACCTTAAAGAGCGCGAAATCACTGATGAGACGCAGAAAACTTTTCGTCTTGGTTACGCGCCAGACAGTTGGGATGCGCTTTCGATTTATTTGAGAAACAAAGGCGCCACTCAGGAACATATAGATCGCAGTGGTTTGGTTGCAAAAAAGGAGGAGTCAAACCGTTCTTACGATCGTTTTCGTGGTCGCTTGATGTTCCCTGTGCTCGATGCCCAGGGCCGGCCGATCGCGTTCGGTGGACGAACGCTCAAAGGCGAGGACGCGAAATACATCAACTCACCCGAAACACCGGCATATGTAAAAGGTCGAAATCTGTTTGGTCTGAGTCTGACTCGTGACGAGATTCGCCGTCAGGGTTTCGTGATTTTGGTGGAGGGATTTTTGGATCTGATCGTGCCGTATCAGTTTGGAGTGCGCAACGTTGTAGCGAGTTTGGGAACAGCGTTGACGCCGGATCAGGCAAAGCTTCTAAGTAGGTTTGCGCGCAAGGTGGTAGTCAACTATGATGGCGACCGCGCCGGTGTACAGGCGGCGAAAAAGGCGATAGAAATTCTCCTTGCCGATGATTTCGAAGTAAAGGTACTCGTTCTTCCCGACGATGCTGATCCAGATGAGTACATCCGAGAGTTTGGCGTAACTGAATATCAACGACAAAGGGCGCAGGCACAACCACACATACAATTCGTGATCGAAAGCGCTTTACGCGACCGAAATCTTCACCGGCCCGCGGAAAAGGCTGAAGCCGTCGAAGAAGTTCTTCCCTACATTCGGGCGGTCAACAGCCGCATTCAGAAGCGCGAGTACTTCGACATGGCGATGGATGCGCTCGGGATAGATCGCGAGAACGTAAACACGTCGACCTGGCGACGTGAGCTGTGGCAGATGGTGAGGGACAACCGGAAGCTTCGTCCCGCTGCCGTTCAGTCATTGACGAGGCGAACTGAAGCGACGGCAGCAGAACAGCGCTTACTTGGTCTCCTTTTTGCAGACGCAGATTTGCGACGTGAAGCGCTGTCGATGCTGCTGGAGGAAGATTACGAAGACCTGGCGACGGCGCCGCTCTTCAAAGCCTTGTTTGAGCTCGAACGCGAGGGCGCCCAAATCGATTTTGACAATCTGAACAACAAAATCGGGGACGACGAGTTCGCCGTAAGGATGATCCCGATGGTGCTGATGAACTCGTCGCTACACGGTTCAAACGAGCACTACGTCGCGGCAGAATGTGTTTCGACATTCAGGTTGATGAAAGTCGAACTGCGGATCGAAGAATTGAGAAGAGAGTTGGTCCTGGCTGAGCGGGAACAGGATTTCGACAGGCTTGCCCGGCTTTCGGCCGAACAGATCCAACTCTCTGCGCAGCGTCAGGCGATGCTGCAGCCCCAAAATGAAACGGCCTCACGTGTCAGGTAAGAACTCGGAGCAATAACCGTGAGTAGTATGGAAGAAAAGGATCGCGACGACGTAATGGAGCGACTGCTCGAGCTGGGCGGCGACAAGAAATACCTTACGTTCGACGATCTCAACCGTGAGTTGCCGGACAATGTTGTTTCTCCCGACGACATTGAAGATGTGCTACAGAAGTTGGAAGGTTCGAACATCCCGGTTGCAGATTCCGACGAGCGGCTACTGGAACAGGCTGCGGCGACCGTGACGGACGAGGACGAAGAAGCTCTCGACGAAGACATCGAACTGGACCTCTCTGCCGGCGCCCTGGAAAAGACCAATGATCCGGTTCGACTTTACCTGCGTGAGATGGGTGTCGTACCACTGCTCACACGTGAAGGCGAAGTCGCAATTGCGAAACGTATCGAACGCGGCCAGCTGAAAACTCACAAAGCGATCGCGCGTTCTCCCATTGCCGTTCGTGAAGTGCTGAAGATTGGCGAAGACCTGGAGAACGGGCGGCTCAACATTCGCGACACCGTAACCTTCTCCGAACAGGCTGAGCTCACCGGCGACGAAGACAAAGCTGAAGAGTACCGCGCCTGGACCATCGAAGGTATTCAGAACATTGACAAACACTGCAAGCTCGGACTGAAAGAGTTTGAGAAACTGAAAGCCGAGCACAAACTCACACACGGTAAGAAGGGCAAAAAGTTAACCCGTCTCAAGCGAAGAGTAGGGCGGATTCGACTCGAGATCGCGCAGGAAATAGGCCGCCTAAACCTAACCGAGCGCGCGCGTCAACGTTTGATTAATTCGATCCGCGCAGTCCAGAAATCAGTGCGCGAAGCGGAGCGCGAGATCGACAGTGCAAACGAGAAGTTAAGCCGGAAGCGCATTAAGCTTGACGAAGACAAGGACCTTAAACGCCGCATTCTCCTCGCGCGAAAGAAGTTGTTGCAGATCGAACTCGACAACTTTGTAAACCCTGTCGAGATCAAGCGATCGCTGCAGGCGATTGTAATCGGCGAGCAACAAACTGGTCAGGCGAAGCGTGAACTGGTTGAGGCTAACTTGCGACTGGTGGTGTCGATCGCGAAGAAGTACACGAATCGTGGTTTACAGTTTCTCGACCTGATCCAGGAAGGCAACATCGGTTTGATGAAGGCGGTGGACAAATTTGAGTGGCGTCGCGGTTATAAGTTTTCAACTTACGCGACGTGGTGGATTCGACAGGCGATCACACGCGCGATTGCCGATCAGGCGCGCACCATACGTATTCCGGTGCACATGATCGAGACGATCAACAAGTTGATTCGAACATCTCGATCGTTGGTCCAGGAGTTGGGTCGCGAACCGACGAGTGAAGAAATCGCAAGAAAAATGGATATTCCGGTATCAAAGGTTCGAAAGGTATTGAAGATTGCTCAGGAGCCGATCTCTTTGGAGACTCCGATTGGCGAGGAAGAAGATTCGCATCTCGGTGATTTCATTGAAGACAAGTCGATCCTGAATCCCGCAGATGCTGTGGTTGCTTCGAACTTGCGCGAGATCACTGATGAGGTTTTAGCGACGCTTACTCCGCGTGAAGAAAAGGTGATCAAGATGAGGTTTGGGCTGGGGACTACCGGATCAGAGCACACCCTCGAAGAAGTCGGTCAGCACTTTGCGGTAACCCGTGAACGTATCCGCCAAATCGAAGCAAAAGCATTGCGCAAGCTGCGCCATCCATCACGCTCGCGAAAACTCAAAGCCTTCCTCGACGGCGCCCCAAGATAGTTTATTTGAAACTAAGAAAGGCAGTGCTCTTTACGGTGTGATCGAATTCGTAGTTGTAGGTGTAGCCGGGGAATTCGATCGGGCGCACGTACTGGACTCGTATCTCAACGCGATTATCACGTTGCACTGCTGTGTAGAGAGCGTCGGCTGGAATGTCGTATTCAGGCGCGTTCTTTGTCAGTTGTTCCTGTACCCATGTCGGCTTGTAGCCCTGCGTCGCAGCAACATCAACGTAATGCTGCATCAAATCCTTATATACATTGGCGTGATACGCGACCGGGATATAGAGATAACCGGCGTATGCGCAGACACCCAGAATCGCCATCACAATTACAAACTTGAGGCTCGCACTGCCTCGTTCGCCTGACGTGTTCTTATGCATTAGTGGAGACTCTCTTTCTGTCTTTCCAATGCCCGCAATCCAGCTCTTAGCGAAATTCGCAAGGATTTCGCACTGATAAGCCGGCCTTCGACGATCTTCGGCCGGCCTATCCCTTCGAGCAACACCCAATGGATCTGACCAGCCACGCTCTTTTTGTCGTGCTTGAGAGCGCGCATGATCGCGCCTGTATCGAGATTGTCTGCGCGTGGAAGTGGTCCACAAAGACTGACCGCGTCGCGCAACGATTTAAGCTCACCCGAGTCGATCAGACCCAGGTTTCGTGAAAGTTCTCCGGCAACTAACATTCCATACCCCACTGCTTCACCATGACGAAAGAAACGATAATTGGTGATCGTCTCCAAAGCGTGAGCGGTTGTATGCCCAAAATTCAACACGCGCCGCGACTTTATGTCTGTGCGAGTGGTTGACTCGCGTTCATCATTTGCGACGATCGAAGCTTTGAAACCACATTGCGCTGCGATCAGGTTTTCAAACTCCGGAGAAGATAGAAAGTCGCTTGAAACCTTTTGCTTTTGAAGACAAGTAACCGTCATCTCGAAAAGTGACCTATCAGAAATCAGCGCCTGCTTCACCATCTCACAGAAACCTGAAACCAGTTCGCGGCGTGGCAATGAAGTCAGAGTTCCGGTATCGATGAACACCGATGAGGGTTGGTGAAAAGCACCTACCAGATTTTTGCCCGTCGGGAGATTGATTCCGGTTTTGCCACCAACCGAAGAGTCGATCTGAGACAAAAGAGTCGTAGGTACCTGGATCAGCGGCAGGCCGCGCAGGTAAATTGCCGCACTGAAGCCCGCGAGATCGCCAACGACGCCGCCTCCGAGTGCCATCACCAAATCGTCCCTTTCAAAGCGATTTTCGCTAAGAAAGGCGACTGCTTTCTCCAGCACAGCGAAGGATTTGTAACGTTCGCCTTCGGGCATCAGCCAATCCATCGTCTTAAATCCGCCGGCTTTCAAAGATCGGATGACATCCCGGCCATACAAGTCGAAAACCCGCTGGTTCGAGATAATTCCGACCCTGCGAGGTGCGTTCAGCGGCAGCAGTTTTCCAAGATCCCGCCTGATACCGTTACCGATATTGATTTCACTGCGTCGAGCCGTTTGTGTCAGTGAGATTTCCAGCCGGTGCATACAGAGGCTGGATTCTAGCAGAAAGCATCGGCTGGCTTTCGATAATGAGGATCAAGGCCTGGTTCAGCTCAACAAAATCTTTGTGCTTTGGGTGCCTTTTTTGTGGCTGGTTCTTTTTTCGTGGCTCAAAAAGCGAATGGGCGCGACATACGTGGGAGTGCGTCGCGCCCATCCATATTCGTGGTTACTGTCCTCACCCC
>Ga0209215_1000101_pt1 | contig 43452 bp, 36 predicted proteins | sample TexAe_OM2H0_M2_FD_187938 | JGI IMG/M metagenome (GOLD analysis project Ga0209215, IMG submission 187938) | Forest soil microbial communities from Davy Crockett National Forest, Groveton, Texas, USA - Texas A ecozone_OM2H0_M2 (SPAdes) (version 2) | ecosystem: Environmental > Terrestrial > Soil >... | reverse complement strand
TCCTCTGTGCCTCTGTGGTTAAGGAATTGTTCGAACAAACAACCACAGAGGCACAGAGGACACAGAGACTGCACAGAGAAATCAGACTTTTCGTGCAAAGCTACTAGAACCAAACCACATTCTCAATAATTGGAGGTTTTCACGACGATGCGAGAACGAGGCACTCTCCCTTTCTTTTCGCCATTCCTGCAGATTTGCGGAGTGATGATAATTGCAACATTCGTTTGCATCAGTGTTAGTGGTCAAACGATCTTTGGACGAATCTCGGGCACTGTCGTGGACTCTTCCGGCGCCGTTATTCCTGGTGCAACCGTGACGATTACCAACAACGCGACCAACGCACCTCGCACCGCCGTTACAGATGAAGGTGGCTTCTACACCGTCACGAACCTTCCGGTTGGGACTTACACCATTACGGTGGAGCGGCAGGGGTTCAAGAAAGCGAATCAGACTGACAACGCCTTGACCGCAGATCAACGACTCACTGTAAACGTGGCGCTCGAACCCGGTAACGTGACTGAAACTGTGGAGGTCTCTACCGCCGCGGGAGAAACAGTCAACACGACTTCAGGTGAGGTTGCGCGCGTAGTTGATAGACGCCAGGTGCAGAATCTGGCTCTCAATGGCCGCAACTACATGCAGTTGGTAACCCTGATCCCAGGAGCTGCAATCCTCGATGAGGATCAGCTCGCTCTCACGACCAGTTTGAGTATCAGTCAGGCGGCCATTAATGGGAATCGTCCGAACTACAACAGTCTCACAGTTGATGGCGGCTTCAACATGGATTCGGGTAGCAACAATAGTCAGGTGAACAACGTGGGGATCGACTTTATTCAGGAAGTGAAGATTCAGACGTCAAACTTCTCTGCTGAGTACGGTCGCAATGCTGGAGCTGCTGTCAACGTGGTCACACGTAGTGGTTCGAATGACTATCACGGAAGTGTTTATGAATTCGCTCGAAACGACAAACTCGACGCCCGTAACTTTTTCTCTCCTACAAAGGGAAAGTTACGATTCAATAATTTTGGCTGGAATTTCAATGGCAAGATCGTTAAAGACAAGCTCTTCTTTTTCGTCGGCCAGGAGTACAAGTACATTCGTCAGGACGCGGCCCCGGTTCGACGCAACATGCCGACCAGAGCCGAACGGCTGGGTGACTTTAGTTTACGCTCAGGTGCGCTGAACGTTCCTGTCGGCTATACGGCAATCAACCCGGCAAACGGAACGACAGTCGCCGCAGGTCAACCAATTCCGGGACGTAATTTGGCAAACCTGAGACTCAATGGGGTTCCTATTGGCGTAACTCCGAACGGTGCAGCCATTGCAGCCGTCTACACGGCGATGGAAAAAATCGCTGTCGCGTACTCTGATACGGCGACGGCGAACAACGCGACTTTTCAGCAGCCTAATCCTTTCGACTACCGTGAAGACAACATCCGTATCGATTACAGAATCAATTCCAAGCATAGTGTTTACGGTCGCTATCTCCACGATAAGTACGATCTGATCGATCCCTTCGGCACATTCATAAATTCGCAATTGCCGACAGTGCCAACCAATCGGCTTCGTCCTGGGAATAGTTATCAACTCTCATATACCTGGTTGATAACACCAACTTTCATCAATGAGGCGAAAGCCAATGCTTCCTGGAACGGTCAGCGAGTGCCGCCAGTAGGAGAATTCTGGAAACGCTCTACGTTTGGTTTTACTTATGCACAGCTTTTCTCCGGTGGACGTTTCGACGAAGGGATTCCGAATGTTACATTCGCCGGGAATGGCTCGGTAGCAAACTTTAACGGACCGAACGGTTCTTTATTGTCACCGACGACGGATATCGCCCTCAGCGACAACGTAACCTTCATTCGAGGTAAGCATTCGCTCAAAGCCGGCCTCGTAGTGATTCGTAATCGCAAGGATCAGAACGGTCGCTCTATTTATACTGGCAACGTCTCCTTTAATTCAGGTGCGGCCAGCGGCGCCGTTACCACGGGCAACGCTTTTGCGGATGCATTGCTGGGAAATTTCCGCACCTATAGTGAAGCCGACAATGATCCGATCGGCTTCTTCAGATTCAATCAAGTCGAAACCTTCATTTCAGACAGTTGGAAGATTGCGCGCGACTTGAGTTTTGAAATCGGAGCTCGTTACTACCATTTCGGTCCCACGTACACGCAGGCAAACAACATGGCGAGCTTCGACCCTGCTCGCTATGATTCGTCCAAAGCAGTGACAGTCCTCGCGAACGGCACAATCGATCTGACTAAAGGAGGCAATCGCTTTAACGGACTAGTCAGAGCTGGTAATGGTATTCCAGTCGACGAGCGTGGCAGAGTCAGCACCAGCGATGCAGCTCTGGCACTCGTTCCCACCGGCGCGCCTCAAGGCTTTTACCAGCCGGCGGACCGTATAGCCCCGCGGTTTGGATTTGCCTATGCTCCATTCCATGACGATAAAACTTCCATTCGCGGCGGCTTTGGTATGTACTACGACAAAGTCGAAGGCAACCTGATCTTCTCGCAAGTCAACGTGCCGCCGTTTGTAAATACGCCCAGTCTTAGCAATGGTAATCTTGCGAATCCCGCCGGCGGAACTCCTGCTAATGCGGCATTGATTGGCTCGATTAACTCCATCGATCCGAATCTGGACATCGCCTATTCGATGAACTTTAGTCTTGGTGTGCAGAGAGAGTTGCCTCGTGGTTTCTTTGTCGAGGCGAATTACGTCGGCAATCTGGGCCGGCACCTGATTCGACAGCCAGACCTCAATCAAGTTTCATTTAAAGCCTTGACGGCGAATCTGCCGGCAAATGGTGGTCCGAACGTAAATATTGATGCTTTGCGTCCGTTTAAGGGATTTACTCAGATCCTCTACCGGCTTTCTGACGCTAACTCTAACTACAACGGCATGCAGCTCTATGCCGCTAAACGGAAAGGCAACCTTGAACTAACAGCCAGTTACACATGGTCCAAGACGCTTACCGATACGAGCGGAAACGGAGACGGCGTTGACGTCGGAGAAGATCCATTTAACCGCCGCTCGAATTATGGCGTGGCAACCTTTGATCGCCGGCATATCTTTGTGACGACGTACGACTACCACCTGCCCTGGTTCAGCAAGTTGAAAGGTGTTGGGGGAGCAGTATTGTCAGGCTGGGAGGTGAGCGGGATCACCCGGTACCAAAGCGGCGGATATTTTACTGTTACTGCTAATACTGCGATCGGAACGCGTCGCGCCGACTATGTTGGCGGACCCGTGTTATTACCAAGTCCGGGACCAAATGGCTGGATTAATCCTGCGGCGTTCGCCGCCGCTCCCCCTACTCGTCGCGGAAACAGCGGTGTCGGCATCGTTCAGGGTCCAAACCTGCAAACGTGGGATTTCTCGATGCGCAAGCAATTCCAGATTTCTGAACGCTTCAATCTGCGATTTCAGGCGGACATGTTCAATGCTTTCAACCGGGCTAATTTTAGGGCGCCCAGTACGGTGGTCACGACGGCGGGTTTTGGCACGATTACGGCGGCTGGTCCAGCTCGTAATATTCAGTTTGGACTGAAGCTGAATTTTTAGCCGCAGATAAAGGCGGATGACGCAGATCAGAAAAATGAAATCCGTCTTTATCTGCGTCATCTGCGTAACGCTCTTCGTTGGTGGTCAGGTACGTGCGAATAACGTTTCAACCGCGAGTGTCCGTGACGAAGTAAATACGTTTCTCGGCAAGGAACTCGCGGCTCACCTGGGCGCGATCAAGTCTCTGGATCCGCCCCCCGAGCGCGTTCTTGGTGTTCCGACCACGGGAGAGTTTTCGTGGGGCACGTTTATGCGTTCGCTTGCGGCGTACGCAGAGACCACCGGCAATCGCGAGCTGGCAGGCCGCGATCTGGCGAAATGGGTGGGCCAGATTGGTTTGATTGAATCGCGTGCGGGCAGCAAGGCGTTTTCGCAACTCTATGCTGCCCTCGCGTTGCGTCACTTCGGACGCGATCTGAAAACCAATCCACTCTGGCAAGGTCTTTCCCCGGACGAGCAGAAAGCCTGGCGGTCGTTGCTCAATCCGGAACGGTTTTACGATCCAAAGACAAATCGCGTCATCGATCTGGCTGAAAACTATCTCGGTGTTGCGGCACGCATCGCAAGTATCGCTTACGAGCTTGGCATTTCGAACGACCGCGCGTTTCTCGATAAGTTGCTCGATCGTGCCGCTGTTCAGTTTACCGAAGGCAACTTATACGCTGACGATTCGCCGCCAAACGGACGTTACGATCGTTACTCAAACGAGTATGTGCGCTACGTCTGGGAAGCGGCTGAGATGGCTGGTCGCAAAGACCTGTTGGATAAACTTCGGCCGTCACTGGTCAGGCAGATGCGTTTGTGGTGGGACGTCGTTTCGGAAGATGGTTACAGTTACAACTGGGGGCGCAGTCAGGGCGTGGTCAGTTATCTCGACACGCCTGAGATAGCGGGCTTTTTGGCGTCGCATCCTGAGTTCAGGCCTGCGCCGCTCGCTGACATTGCTGCGCTTTATTACCAGGCGTGGAGCTATCTGCTCCACGACTATCGCAACGATGCACACCTGCTTTCGATCTTTGCTTTTGGTCGGGGCAATTACGCCTATATCTCGCGCGATCGTGAGTGGCAACAAACGACTGGCTTCTTTGGAAAGCTGGCAAACTCGCACACGCCGATCATGAACGCACTCGAGAAGGAAGGCATCGCGACATTTCCGGTGGCGCCTCGGTTGCCGCAGGTTGCGCGCTTCGAGTTTTTTCGCAAGACGCCGGACCGATCCGCGGGCGTGTGGGTAGTGCGTCAAGGCCAGCTTCGTTTTGCCTTGCCGATCACGACTGGTCCGAAGCCCGGAATGTCAGACTATCTACCGGCGCCGCACGGATTGCCGGGGTTCGCGGCGCCAGTCGAGCAGATTTATCCAGCGTTGACTGCGTATGTCGAACTTGCCGACGGGCGCACAGTCGTCGCAACCGATGGCGCTGACGTTATTGAACCGGCGGCGGATGGTCGCAGCTTCCGTGTTCGTTGGACCAGGTGGGCGGTGGTGGGTACGCCTGCGGGAAAAGTTCAGGACATTGGGTTAACTAGTGAAGTTGTTTGGCGGATTGAAAACGGCACGCTAATGCGCGAAGAAACATTGAGTTCAAAACAGCCGGTTAATATTCGTCGTTGGCGAATTGCTGTGCCGACGACGCACGATCACGTCGAGACGGAAACATTGAATGGAGTGCGAGTCGATCATTTCAGTTCGGCGAAAGGTACGCTGGATGTTCGGGTGACTGATGTGAACTTCCCATTCAAGGTCGCGATCATCGCTACCGGTAACAGTGCGCTCGGACGTGGTGTTCATGGTGCGATACCATTGCATCTCGTGTTTGAAGCGAAGGATGTTATGGTGAATGGCGCTCTAAAATTTAAGCTAGCGCTGACGCCGAAGTAAGGTTTTTACGGGATTTACAAGATTTTCAGGATGAACAAGTGAATCCTGTAAATCATGTCAATCTTGTCAAAAAAGAACGAGGAGTGTTCATGGATCAGGAAGTAGTTCAAAACCCAATCACACAGGAAACCTGTTTTGTACCGAGGACGCACGAAGGGAAAGGGCGCCGCACCGCGGTCGCTCCGGGCACGACCGCCGCACGTTACCTGCACTACGGCCGCATCACGCTTGCCGCTGGCGACGCGCCCGTCAAGTTCAATAGCAAAGATCACGAGGTCGGACTGATCAATCTTAACGGCAAGGCCACGGTGACAACTGAAGGCGAGACATTTGAGCTCGATCGCTACGACGCGGTCTACGTTCCACGTGACTCGGAAATTGAAGTAGACGCACCCGAAGGCTGCGATCTCGCTGAAGTCTCTGCGCCCGTGGCGAAACGATACCCGATGAAGTTTGTCTCTTATAAAGAAGTGCGCCAGAACCCGAAACTCCATTTGATCGCCGGTAAACCACCCGCAGAGCGTGACCTGAACGTGCTTATCGGCGCGAACGTCGAAGCCGGCCGCATTATGGCTGGAGTGACTTTTTCGACGCCCGGCAATTGGACATCATGGCCTCCTCACGAACATTCAAAACTACTCGAGGAGGCCTATCTTTTCATCGATATGCCTGCGCCGTCGTTTGGAGTGCAGTTTGTTTACACCGACCCGCAGAAGCCGGAACTGGTTCAGCTGGTGCGTGAAGGCGATTGTGTGTTGATGCCGCAAGGCTATCACCCGAACGTTGCTGCGCCCGGCGGGCAGATAAATTTTCTTTGGATGATGGCGGCGATCAAGGAAGGTGAAGACCGGCTGTACGGCGTCGTGAATGTACAGCCTGAATATGCCGCGGGTGGCTCCGGCCTGGAAGCTGTCAGTGACAAAAAGTAGAGGAAACGAAATGTCCAACACCTCTTCTGAAAACTATGGCAACGGAAATGGCAACGGGCATAGCCTTGCGCGCCATTTGAACTGGACCAACATACCCGTCGAACGGCCGGCTGAGGGTATCGAGCGACAAATGTTTATCGGCGACCGAATGATGATTTGCCGCTTCCGCTTCAGGCCGTTTCTGGTCACACCGGAACACGATCACCCGCACGAGCAGATGACCATTGTCGAACAGGGACGCGTGCGATTCTTTATCGAGGGAAGAGAGCAGATCGCGTCAGCGGGCGACGTGTTGCACTTTCCGTCAAACTGCTGGCACGGCGCCACGATGATGGATGAAGAGGTGGTTTTGATCGATATTTTCTCCCCGCTTCGTGAGGACTTTCTCCAGCCTTAGCCGCAGATTTCACGGATGCTTCTGGATCAATTCAAACTACACGACCGCGTAGCTTTGGTCACCGGAGCCTCGACGGGTCTTGGCGCTGCCATCGCGATCGCACTCGCCGAGGCAGGGGCGCAGGTTGCTTGTCATGGCAATACACGCTCGCCTGAATCAACTTGTGATCGGATCGAGAGTGGCGGTGGCGTGGCCCATGCAATCAGCGGTGATCTTGCTCAACCTGAAACACCAACCAAACTTGTTTCCCAAGCACTCGAACGATTCGGTCGCATCGACATACTGATCAATAATGCCGGCACGATCCGGCGTGCGCCTGCGGCCGACTATTCTGACGAAGACTGGGCAACAGTGATTGAAGTCAACCTGTCCAGTGTTTTTCGACTTTCGAAACTCGTCGGGAAGCAGATGATCGAACGCGGTGATGGCGGCAAGATCGTCAACATCGCTTCGTTGCTTTCGTTTCAGGGCGGCATCACCGTGCCGGCTTATGCCGCGTCAAAAGGTGGTGTGGCCCAACTCACGAAGGCGCTGGCGAATGAATGGGCCAAACACAGAATTAACGTGAACGCGATTGCTCCCGGATACATGCGAACGGCCAACACTGCTGCTTTGCAAGCCGATGAAACCCGCAACCGACAAATCCTCGAGCGAATTCCTGCGGGACGCTGGGGCGAACCCGAAGATCTCGCGGGCGCCGCCGTCTTTCTGGCATCGGCAGCAAGCGATTACATCAATGGTCACGTATTGGTAGTTGACGGAGGATGGATGGGCCGATGATCGAAGAACAAGTATCAATCCGCGTTGATCCGCGTTCGTCCGTGGCCCATTTTCGCTGGGTCATCTGCGCTCTCTTGTTCTTCGCAGCCACCATCAACTATATCGATCGCCAGGTAATCGGCATTCTGAAGCCAACGCTTCAAACTGAAATCGGTTGGACCGAAATCGGTTACAGCTGGGTAGTCTTTTCCTTCCAGGCTGCCTACGCGATCGGCCTTCTCGGCGTCGGACGCTTAATGGATCGTATCGGCACACGCAAAGGATTCTCACTCGCAATTATCTTCTGGAGTGTCGCGGCGATGGGCCACGCACTCGCGCGCAGCGTGTTTGGTTTTGGTGTCGCTCGCTTCTTTCTCGGCTTGGGGGAAGCGGGAAACTTTCCTGCCGCGATCAAGACAGTTGCTGAATGGTTCCCCAAGAAGGAGCGCGCACTGGCTACCGGAATTTTCAACTCCGGCACCAACATCGGCGCCCTTGTTACGCCACTCGTCGTGCCAATCATAACGATCAGATACGGCTGGCGCGCCGCGTTTATCGTAACCGGTGCGATCGGTTTCCTCTGGCTAATCGCGTGGTGGGCACTTTATCGACGTCCTGAAGAGCATCCCGCACTCTCGAAGGCAGAACTTGAATACATCCAGAGCGATCCACCCGATCCGGAAGTGAAACTGCCGTGGGCAAGTCTTCTGCCACACCGGCAAACATGGGCTTTCTCGATTGCGAAGTTCATGACGGATCCGATCTGGTGGGTTTACCTTTTCTGGCTGCCAGATTTTCTACATAAACGTCACGGGCTGAGTCTGAAAGATTTTGGCTTACCTCTGGTCGTGGTTTACCTGCTGGCAGACATCGGCAGTATCGGTGGCGGATGGCTCTCTTCGTCGCTGATTAAGCGAGGTTGGTCCATCAACGCGGGACGCAAGCTTGCGATGCTGATCTGTGCCGTTGCTGTTGTGCCCATCGTTTTTGCTGCACGAACTTCTAACCTGTGGGTAGCAGTGATTCTTATTGGTGTGGCGGCTGCGGCACATCAGGGCTGGTCGTGCAACCTGTTTACGACAACTTCAGACATGTTTCCGCGACGCGCAGTGGGATCGGTGGTTGGCATTGGCGGTATGGCAGGCGCCGTCGGCGGCATGATGATCGCCCGCGCGGTCGGCGAGATACTTGAACGGACCGGCAGCTACGTGCCGATCTTCATCATTGCTGCTTCGGCATACCTCGCTGCACTACTCGTCTTTCACCTGTTGTCACCAAAGCTCGAGCCCGCTAATCTTTGATGAGCCACAAAAATGTTTAGCCACAAAAAGCACCAAAGGAACAAAGATATTTTTTATTATGCTTTTTCTGATTTGTGTGCTTTATGTGCCTTCTTATGGCTAAAACGTTATGAGCCTTTTTGTTGCTAAATCGAAGAAAGAGTGTCGTTGGGATATTGTGAGTCTCGGCGAGGTGATGCTGAGGCTCGATCCAGGCGAGGGACGTGTTGCTACGACGCGCAGCTTTCAGGTGTGGGAAGGCGGCGGAGAGTACAATGTTGCGCGCGGGCTCAAGCGTTGCTTCGGGTTGGATGCCGCAGTCGTTACGGCGCTGGCTGACAATGCAGTCGGCAGATTGGTCCAGGATCTGATCTATCAGGGTGGTGTGGACCAGTCGCACCTGAAATGGGTGAAATTCGACGGTGTTGGCCGCACGGTTCGCAATGGCCTGAACTTTACCGAACGTGGTTTTGGCGTGCGCGCTGCTGCTGGTTGTTCAGATCGTGGTCACACCGCAGTCTCGCAGCTGAAGCCGGGCGATATTGATTGGGAACAGATCTTCGGTGCGGAAGGCGCGCGCTGGTTTCATACTGGCGGCATTTTCTGTGCGTTGTCGGAAACAACGCCGCTGGTCGCGCGCGAAGCGATGGAGGTCGCAAGAAAACATGGCACGCTTATCTCTTACGATCTCAATTATCGTGAATCGCTATGGAAGTCGATTGGTGGTCAGGCCAGGGCCGTTGCTGTTAATCGCGAACTTGCGCCACTCGTCGATGTAATGATCGGAAACGAAGAAGACTTTACAGCGGCGCTGGGATTCGAAGTCGAAGGACTCGATGAACATCACTCGAAGCTCGACGTGCGAAACTTTCATCGCATGATCGAGCGTGCGGTAAATCAGTTTCCGAACTTCAAAGTCGTGGCGACCACACTACGACATGCCAGGACTGCGACTATTAACGATTGGGGGGCTGTGTGTTACGCGGAAGGCGAACTCTATCAGGCGCCCCTTCGCGAGAATCTGGAGATTCTGGATCGTGTTGGCGGTGGTGATTCATTTGCTTCCGGCTTGATTTATGGATTGCTCACTGAACGCGGGATACAGTGGGCAGTCGAGTGTGGCGCGGCGCATGGCGCGTTGGCGATGACGACGCCGGGTGATACGACGATGGCGACGTTTGCGGAAGTCGAGCGAGTGATGAAAGGTGGAACGGCCAGAGTAAATCGTTAACCACAGATTACACGGATGAGTAAAACTGAGACGATTAAACGGATCAGAGACACCGGTGTGATTCCGGTGGTGCGTGCGACGAGTGCCGACGAGGCGATGCGCGCGATTGATGCGATTCGTGAAGGCGGAATCTCGGTACTCGAGATCACGATGACAGTCCCGGGCGCCCTCAAAGTGATCGAAGAGGTGTCGAATCGATATGGAAAAGATGCGCTTGTCGGCGCCGGCACTGTGCTCGATCCGGAAATAGCGGAGGCTTGTGTTTCGAGTGGCGCGCAGTTTGTCGTTAGTCCCGCTCTTAACCTGGAAACGATCGCGTGTTGCCGCCGACTCGGTGTCGCTGTGATGCCGGGAGCATTAACGCCAACGGAGGTGGTCCAGGCGTGGAATGCTGGTGCTGATTTTGTGAAGGTGTTTCCGGCGGGTGCTGTCGGTGGCGCCAGCTATCTCAAAGCGTTAAAAGCTCCGCTGCCGCAGATCGAGCTCGTGCCGACAGGCGGCGTGTCGCTGAAGACTGCCGCGGATTTCATACGTGCTGGCGCTGCGGCGCTGGGTGTCGGTGCGGATCTGGTGGATATCAAAGCGATTCGTGAAGGGCAAAGCGCGGTGATTACTGAGCGCGCGAAACAGTTTTTGCAGATAGTGCGCGAGGCGCGGGAAGGCTAACGGTTAGCTTCACAGGATTTACAAGATTTGCAGGATTAACGGGATGAATCTTATAAATCATAAAAATCTTGTAAATCCTGTAAACTGATTCAGGGATATGAGCGATCTAGAGATTCCAAGGGCGGCCGCGATCAGCGACTACGCGATCATTGTTGACGCGCACGACAATGTCGCGGTCGTTAAGAATGAAACGTTCGCCGGCCTCGAAGTGATCCTTCCGGACGCCACGACCGTGACACTGCGTGACGTCGTTCCGCCCGGACATCGTTTTGCTACACGTGATATTCCCGCGGGCCAATTCGTCACTCAATTCGGTCAACCCATCGGCACATCACTAGGCATCAGCAGCGGCGAGCAGATCACGCACGCAAACATGTCAAACGACGTGCCCATCGTCAGAGACTTGCCGCAGGACCTGCATACGGCGCCACCTGCTTACCTTCCTGAAACAGAGCGCGGGACCTTCATGGGCTACCGCCGGCCGGACGGCCGTGTCGGCACACGAAACTTTGTCCTCATCGTGCCCACCAGCATGTGCGCGAGTCACGAAGCACAGCAGATCTCAACCATCGCGGAATTCACACTCTACAGTCGCGACAAGTATCCAAACGTCGACGGTGTCGTTGCCATTCCGCACAACAAGGGTTGTGGCTGTCAGGACGGATCGACGATCGATGTGATGTTGCGAACTCTCTCGAACTATGCAGATCATCCGAACGTCGGCGCAGTGATCTTGATTGATCTTGGTTGCGAAAAAACAAACCTTTCGCAGGTCGAAAGATATCTCCTCAAGAGAGAGAAGGCGTTTGATAAACCAGTCGCGAAGATTGGTATTCAGGATGTTGGCGGCACCCAGAACGCGATTCAGCAGGGCTTGCAGGAAGTCGAGAGAATGCTGCCTGAGGCGAATCGAATTGCTCGTGAAGAGTGTTCGATTGGCGAACTGGTGCTGGGCGTGAAGTGTGGTGGTTCCGATGGATTCTCGGGAATTTCTGCAAATCCGTCGCTCGGCCGGGCGGCGGACCTTCTGGTACGAAACGGCGGCACTGTCCTGATTACTGAAGTGCCCGAGTTTTGCGGCGCCGAACATCTGCTCGCGAATCGGGCCAAAGATGTTGAGACTGGTCGTGCCGTCTATCGCATGGTCGATTGGTACAAAGACTATGCGTCGAAGTTTGGCGCAGTACTGAACAACAATCCGAGTCCAGGCAACATCGCGGGCGGTCTTCTGAACATCACTATCAAATCGCTCGGAGCAATCGCGAAAGCGGGAACGACACGCGTTGAGGGCGTACTGGAATACGCCGAGTCCTGGAAGAAACGTGGCCTCAACCTGATGCAGGGACCGGGATACGATCAGGAATCGACGCCGGGTCTGGTGGCAGCCGGTGCGACTGTGGTTGTGTTCACCACCGGGCGAGGCACAACGATCGGAAACGCGATTGCGCCGGTGATCAAGCTCGCATCAAACACGCCCATTTTCGAGCGCATGAGAAATGATCTCGATCTTTCAGCAGGCGGCGTGATTGACGGCACGGAAACAATCGATGAAGTGGGCCAGCGTGTGTTTGACGAAATTTGTCGTGTAGCTGGTGGCGCGGAAGCAAAAGCGGAACAACACAAACATCGCGAGTTTCAATTCTGGGCCGAGCAGACCGTATCGCTGTAAAACCTGGCCACAGATTACACATATCATGTCAACGGATTTGGTTGCGTTGAGTGTTGTAGGTGAGAGTTCTCTCGATGGTTTAGATCCGTCAACACTCACCGCGATCGTTCGGCAGGCGCTCGATGTAATTCAACCTGGCGAGCGTGTACTCGCAATCATCCCGGACAAAACTCGCGACGATAGCACGCACCAACTCTTCCCAGCGGCGAGCGAGTTTTTAGTGAAACGCGGAGTTGCTTCTTTCGATGCGCTGGTCGCGCAGGGCACTCACCCGCCCATGTCCGAGCAGCAGAAGCTTGCGAAAATCGGATGTGCAGGCTTCAACGGTCAACTATTCGATCATCGTTGGGACGATCCTTCCGAACTGATTACGCTCGGTGAATTGAGCGTGGAAACCGTGCACCAGTTGACCAATGGACTGATAAATCAGTCGGTGCCGGTGAGTCTCAATAAGCTTCTTGCGCCAGGAATTTACGACACCGTGCTCGTGTTTGGCGCGACTGTGCCACATGAAGTCGCAGGCTTCGCGGGCGGCGCCAAGTACTTCTTTCCGGGTGTTGCGGGTCCTGAACTAACGCACACCACACACTGGCTCGGCGCGCTTGCCGGAATCGAAAACATTATCGGCCAGGTCGATACGCCGACACGTCGCTTGATCGAAGCCGCCACGGACCTGGTGCCTGCACGCATCATCTCTTTGAATACAGTAGTCTCCAGAAATGATGGCGAACTTGTGACCTACGCACTGTTCGCGGGAGAGATCCGCGAATCATTTCGACGCGCGACAGAAGTCAGTCGTCAGATTCACATTCGCTACACGCGAAGAAAGTACAAGAGAGTCGTCGCACTGCTCGATCCACACTATGACGAACTGTGGGTGGGCGGAAAGGCGAGCTACAAACTCGGCGCGATCGTCGAAGAAGGCGGCGAGTTGATTATCTACGCGCCACACCTGACGAAGCTTTCCGAAACACACGGCGAGCTGATCGAGAAGTATGGTTACGCACCGCTCGAGAGTGTGCGCGATATGCTTGGTGTTTCACAGGAGCTTCGTGAGAATCTGTGCATTGCGGCGCACCTGGCCCATGTTGCTTATGCGGGAAGGTTAGACGACGAAGGTAAGATCGTGCCGCGTTATAAAATCACGATGGCAACTGGGTTGGATGAAGAAACGTGCCGGCGCGTGAATCTCGGCTATCTTGACTACCGCTCGTTCGATTACGAATCACTGCGTTCTGACACGGACACACGCATCGTCGCCGACGCAGGAAGAGATCTTTATCTTTGTTCATCCGCGTGAATCTGTGGCTAAAAACTCTCAGGCAACCAGCGCTGTTGGCGCCTCAATGACGTTGTAATTCGCGATGAACTGATCCAGCTGCTGTCCGCCGAGCGGCGTTGAGAACAAATACCCTTGCCCGTTCTCACACTCCAACTTGCGCAACAGTCTTAACTGATCTTCAGTCTCAACACCTTCAGCAACCACGTCCATCCCCAGATTCTGCGCGAGCGCCACGATCGTGCGGACGATCGCCAGGTTCTCTTCATTCTCCATCATCTGGGTTACGAATGACCGATCGATTTTCAAAGTATCAATGGGGAAACGCTGCAAATAACTTAAACTCGAATAGCCGGTGCCGAAGTCGTCAATGCTCAACTGCACGCCAAGCTCACGTAACTGCGTTAACAGGCCGACTGAGGCTTCAATGTTGTCGCTGAATACTGACTCGGTGATCTCGAGCTTCAAACAACGCGGCGGCAGTTGGAACTCCTGTAAAAGATTGGCGATGTTCTCGACTAAACCCGGTTGATTAAACTGCTTCACAGAGAGATTTACACTGACGAACAACGGTGGTGCGACCGGATAAGTTGTTTGCCATTCACGCGCCTGGCGGCACGCAGATTCAAGCACCCGTTGTCCGATCGTCAGGATCTGGCCGGTTTCTTCGGCGACGGGAATGAAGTTTTTCGGAGGCACCAGTCCAAACTCCGGATGACGCCAGCGCACGAGAGCTTCGAAACCAATTAACGTACGATTTTGGAGTGACACGATCGGTTGATAGTCGACGAAAAGTTCGTCGCGCTCGCATGCGCGTCGCAGATCCGTCTCCATCTTCAAACGACTCATCAACTCACCATGCATGTCGCGTCCAAAGATTTCGTAGCGCGCTTTGCCGCGAGCTTTTGCCTGATGCATCGCGGTTTCTGCGTCGCGCAGCATGTCTGAAACCTGTTCGCCATAACCGGCGCCGAGCGCGATGCCTATGCTGAGCGTTGTATAAACTTCCTCGCCGTGAAGATTGAAGGAGATTGCGAGCGCCTGTTGTATGCGCGTTGCCACCGACGATGCTTCTTCTTCGCCTGAAACGTCGTCGAGTAGAACCGCAAACTCGTCGCCGCCTACTCGCGCAAGCACGTCACCCTGTCGCATACAAGTCTTGATTCGCTGTGCGATCTGAATGAGCAACTGATCTGCGCTCGCGTTGCCGAGACTGTCGTTGACGAGCTTGAAGCGATCGACGTCGACCAGCAACACCGCACATTGTTGGTCTTTATTTGTTTGTTTGCGTGCAAACCTGTGCTTCAGCAGGTCGTGGAAGCGTGCGCGATTCGGCAAGCCTGTCAGCGTGTCCTGCGTTAACTTTTCTTCTGCTCGCTTGCGGTCGCTGATGTCCTGCACCTGGAAGAACAGTCGCTTTGTTCCGGCTTCTGAGTCTTTCAGTAAGGAGACGTGCCATTGCACCCAAACAGTGTGACCCTGCTCGTGGATGTAACGCTTCTCCTGCTCGTGGCTTTGAATGTAGCCCTCGAGTACACGCTGGATGTACGACTGCACATGTCGCAGGTCGTCCGGGTGAGTCATCATCTGAAAACTGGTGGCGCGTAGCTCTTGTTCTGAATAGCCAAGTAGTTTGCAAAGCGATTCATTTACCTGCAGCCAGCTACCATCAACCGATACCACTGCCATTCCGATTGCTGCGTTATCAAACGTACCGACACTCGCGCCATACGCATTCGAATTTGTCGAGAGTGCAAAGGGAATTGAATTGGGCGCGAAGGGCGAATCGGAAGTCGATTCGGCGCCTAACTGTCGATTCTGACTGCGCTCAGTCGCACGGCGACGCTTCATGCGTTTCTGCTCGTACATCGCCTGATCGGCTTGTTCGAGCAACTCTTCGAAGCACGTCATGCGCTCGGGTTCGAGTGTAGCGACGCCGATACTGAAAGCGAGTTTATGACTGCGAGTTTCCGAAGCGTTGTAAGCCTTGAGATTCTCGTTGAGTCTGCCGATCGCGTCTTCTTTACTGGCGTTCAGATCGGTTACGAGCACAGTGAACTCATCACCACCGAGACGGGCGATGATGTCTGAACTGCGAAAGCTGCGATTGAGAATGGCGGCAGTGTTGATGAGTGCGTTGTCGCCTTCGTTATGTCCAAACTCATCGTTAATGCGCTTCATGCCGTCAAGGTCGATGAAGAGCAGCAACAGGTTCTCTTTTTGACGACGTGCGAAATCGAAATACGGCGCAGCCTGTTTCAGCAAGCCGCGACGGTTGAATAATCCTGTGAGATCGTCTTTTAGCGAGCTGTTGCGCAGCGTCTCTTCGAGTTTCTTGCGCTCAGTGATATCGCGTACAACCTGCACCAGACCACCACCATCGACGCTCGAAATCGAGATTTCGAGTGGGAAAGTGCCGCCGTTGAGTTTTAGACCCATCGCTTCGCCGCGCCATGAACCATCGCGCCAAACGGCCGGCATGATCTGTTCTTTGAGACGGTTCAACTCGTCCTGAAAGTAAAACATCTCCCAGCTGTCGCCGATTAAACGCTCGGGATCCGAGTAACCAAAAGTCTTCGCATACGCATCGTTGAGGTAGATGCAGACGCCGAGGTGATCGATGATCGCCATGCCGTCCATCGACGCTTTCATCGCCGCGGCTTGTTGGGCAAGAGAGCCGGCGGCGCGTTTGCGTTCAGTGATATCGCGAGCGACCACCGAAGCACCGGTGATCGCTTTGCCGTCCACGATCGGGCAGATGGTAAGAGAGACGTCGATTGGGGTTCTGCCCTTTTTGAGGTGGACCATTTCGTGTTGCGTGACGTTCTCGCCGTGCGCAACTTTTTCAAACAACAGGGAGGCTTCCTGACCGCGACGGTGATCGAAGAGCATCGAGATCGGCGAGCCGAGAGCTTCTTTTGACGTGTATCCGTAAATACCGCGTGCGCCGCGGTTCCAACTCATGATCACGCCTTCAGGTGTTACACCGATTATTGCGTCGCGAGAAACATCGACGATGCCTTGCAGACTGGAAAGTTCATGATGCACACCGTCGAGTTCTTCGCGGGTGCCTCTCCAGTTTTTCCAAACGAGGATGCTTGCTAGAACTTGAGTACCAAGAAGCGCGAGAATAACTGCGGTAAGGTGAGCACCAACTAGTTGAGGTGCGATGAAACAGCAGGCCAGTGCACTCGGAATCACGAATGTAGGGAGCGGCCACAACTGCTGGCTGGCGCGGGAGATGAAAGACTTGCGTTCGAGAAACATACCTTTTCAGGAGCCGTCGGGAAATCGATGAGTGAAGCGGGTAACTGGGGATTTACCATTCCGTGGTTGTCAAAAAGTCGCGGGCACTGCGCCTCAACCACTTAGCCACTCGCGTGCCAGTTAAAAATAGGCTGTTTCTGGGGATCAGGTGAGTCAATCTAAACGATCAGATTCCATTATGACCGCCGCTCGCCGTCAGTTTGATTGAGCCGCAGATCTTCCCGTCCCGCAAGAAGATCGCAATGAAAACTGGTAGAGCGGATTGCGGGGTAGTTCGCAAGCATCGCAGCGTTGAGGCTTTGCCGCAAAAGTCCGGATTCACTGTTGGACACAGTCATCTATGAGGCGGCGTTCGTTGTCAATACCACCCGCGGTAGCGGTGGGTACGAAGTAGATGCGCTCGATTTGCTAAGGTCGCTGCGCATGCACCCACCCGCTACCGCGAGGTGGTACTGACTCTGTCCAAGTCAGGTTCTGACTTTTGAGGCAAAGCCCAGCGTTGTGGATCTTGTTCCGACAAAGGCTAACTAAGGCAGTTTCGCCGCCAGGACGTCGACCTTCTCGATCACGGGAGGTTTTGCGAGCAGGTCCGACGCTTTCGCCATTAGTGCCGCTGCCACTCTACCGGTGAGATGTATCTGGCGACCGGACTCGTCCGGGAATGCGTCGAAGATACCAAACGTCGATTGGCCCATGCGGATTGCGAACCATGTGGTGGTATCCGGCTCTTCCTCAACGATGGCCAGACCGCTCTTTAGAAAACTCTCAACCTCTGCTTCTTTTCCCGCTTTCGCCTCAAGACGAACGAGTAATGCTACGGTAACCATGGTGCTTTAGCTCCTTACCCTGGCAACGTTGAAGTCAGGTCGCATTTGAATTCGACAATCAAGGGGTGTTGATGGTGCCGGAGGTCGGACTCGAACCGACATGAGTGTGACCTCGCCAGATTTTGAGTCTGGTGCGTATACCAATTTCGCCACTCCGGCGCGAAGGATGCACATAATACGGTGCTTTCAGACGGAGCGCAACACTCAGGCCTGCCTCAAGTTCTTAATCATTCTTTGAGACTAAATACCATCTCCTATCGTAAGCCGTTTTCACTAAACTACTCTCCGGCCGGTACTTAGCACGAACGTAAAAACATGTTTGCCACGCGAGCGGCAAAAGGGCTAGAATGCCTGAGCCAGGTTTTGGCGGGGCGTTACCCAGCCCCTTACCCACGAACACTCACCGTTGCTGGTTGAGCTCTACGATCTTCTAGCCGCCATGTCCTGCCTATTTTCAGGAGAGACCAAATGCCGACAACTGTGTCGCCCCGCATACTCATAGTTGATGACGAAGTTGAAATAACCGAGATTCTCGCCGATTTGCTGAGTGAAGACTACGACTGTAGCCGAGCCGGCTCGGCGGAGGAAGCTCTTGCGCGCCTGCATGAAGGTGAATTCCAACTGGTGATCAGCGACATCACCATGCCTGGCATGAGTGGGTTGGACATGATCCCACACGTCAAGGAGTGCTCACCCGACACAGTGGTGGTAATGATCAGCGGTATGCAGACGGTCGAGAGCGCGATTGGCGCTTTGCGTCTGGGCGCGTTCGACTACCTCATGAAGCCTTTCGATCTGCGTCAGGTAGAAGCCGTCGTCAAACGCGCGCTAGAACATCATGACCTGGTCGTTGCCAAACAACGTTATGAAAACCATCTCGAAGAGTTGGTCGAACAGCGGACCGTCGAACTCGATAAGGCTCTGAATTCTCTCGAAGGTGCTTATCGCTCGACCCTCAAAGCGCTGACTGCCGCACTCGAAACGCGCGACTCGGAAACACACGGACATTCGGAACGCGTCGTCAGTTATAGTCTCCGACTCGGACGCGAATACGGTTTGAGCGGCGAAGAGATGAAGTGGTTGGAGTTTGGTTCACTACTGCACGACATCGGCAAGATCGGTGTGCCCGATTCGATTCTGCGTAAGCCGGCCAAGCTCACCGAGGAAGAGTGGGTTCGCATGCGCGAACATCCGCTTCACGGACAACAGATTCTGCGCGGCATCGAGTTTCTGCAAGGCGCCGCACGAGTTGTGGCGCAGCACCATGAGAAGTGGGACGGCACTGGTTATCCATTCGGTTTGCGAAACGAGGACATTGACATCTGTGCTCGTATCTTTGCTGTCGCTGACGCGTTCGATGCGATCACGAGCGACCGTGTGTATCGCCGTGGTAAACCATACGAAGCTGCGGCGCAAGAACTCGACGATTGGGCGGGCAGACAATTCGATCCCAAGGTAGTTGAAGCATTCCATCGAGTCCCGAAAGAAGATTGGGAAGAGTTGCACCGGCAGTCGCTCATGCCGAAACCGGATCAATTTGACGTGCGACAGGTGATGCAGATGATGGAATCTCGGCTCGAAGCCACCATCTAGACCACAAAAAGTTTTAGCCACAAAAAGGCACAAAAGTCACATAAAAGAAAAGTTCTGCTGACGAGATCTGCTGAAGAGTTCTGTGGAAGAGATCTGCTGAAGAGATCTGCTGAAGAGTTCTGTTGAAGCAGAAAACTTCAATCAAGAACTCTTTTTGTGACTTTTGTGCCTTTTTGTGGCTAGTTTGGCTGTGGCACGACGTAGCCACGACGGGATTGGAGGTTTACGCCGACGCGGCGCGAGGCTACTTCGATGCGACGATATTCACCGGGCTGAGCTTCAGCCAGTGGCCGTTTAGGCCGATAGGTAACAACGTACTCCGCGCCTATAGCTCGAGCCACTTCGTTGGCCTGGGCCAACATTTCCTGCCTGTCTATCGGCAACATCATTCTTCCGCCAGTCTCATTAGCGATGTTCTTCAACGCCTCCTGACTCCTCTTCACTTCAGCCTCATAAGCTTTGCGCAGTTTCTTCATTGCCGGGTCGAAACGAATGCTGATGCCGTACGAAGGTGAACGAGTTTGACCTGGAGGCAGCGTCGGATCTGTCGCGGTGATTGGATCGGAACTCGGTGGACGCGGACCAGCACTGACAGTGCCCGATTTGGCAGGGTCGATCTTTTGCCTCACAAACTCTGTGTAGCTGATGATGTGGACGGTCGCTCGTGCAGTCATCAATTTGCGCACTGCTTCCGCGCGATCGACTTTCGCGCCAGGCGAGTCGACACCATCGGTGATCATCACGATATGACGGCTTCCTTCCGGCCGATCTTTCAACTGCACACTCGCATTCGCGATCGCCTCGGAGATTCGCGACCGCTTGGTCGAGATAAGTTTGTTTTTGAGCGTCCGGAGAACATCGGCTTTGTTAGTGGTCCACGGTTGTAACATCTCGGCTGCATTGCCCGATTGCATTACCGCGATTGAGGCGCCATCTTCAAGTCGGGTCACTAAACGTGCCGCTACATCACGCGTGAGACTGGTGCTCTTCGACACCCCTCCAAGACCGCTTGCCTCACCGCCCGTATCGAGCACGAACAGCACGTTTGCCGGAACGTGTCTGAGGCTTCGGAGTTGTTGAGCCACACCATCTTCGAGCACGAGAATGTCATTGAGCTCGAGCGTGGGGTCGTAATGACCGTAAGAGTCGAATGCGACGACTGGAAGCCTGACCTCCTCGGTAAAGACCTTTACTGATTCCTGTTCTTTTTCGGGAGTTGGCGAAGGTTGTGGCGACGGTTGCGGTTTGGCGGACTCCTGGCTGGAGCTCTGCGCGGCGCCAAATGCCAAAAGCGCCGCCATGACCAGAAGCCCAGTTGTGCGTTGCAGCCAGAACATTTAAGGAATCGGCTGTTTGATGCTACCAGATACACAACGTTGCCCAAAATCAAGCTTTGCGGGCCTGAGCCTGGACAGCTGTGATTGCAATAGCATCTACGATGTCGCGGGCTGTACAACCACGCGAGAGATCGTTGGCAGGCTTGTCGAGCCCCTGGAGTATGGGACCGATTGCCGTCGCGCCTGCTAAACGCTCAGTCAACTTGTACGCGATATTGCCGGATTGCAGGTCGGGAAAGATCAGCACATTGGCACGTCCAGCAACCGGCGAACCGGGCGCCTTTGATTGCGCGACCCCAGGAACCAACGCTGCGTCGGCCTGTAATTCTCCGTCAACCAGTAACTCAGGCGCGCGCGCTTTCACGGTCCGTGTCGCTTCGACTATTTTGTCGATCAGCCGGTGCTTCGCGCTTCCTTTCGTAGAAAAAGAGAGCAGCGCAACGCGCGGTTCGGCGCCCAACAGTGCTTTGCATGAATCAGCAGCGGCAATCGCGATCTCCGCGAGCTCGACAGCGCTCGGTTCGATCACCACACCACAATCTGCATATATCATCGCACCATCGTGTCCAAACTCGTTGTTCCGCAGTGCCATCAGAAAGAAACTCGAAACTAACTTGAACCCCGGTCTCACTCCGATGCAATGAAGCGCTGCGCGAACGGTGTGACTGGTAGTGTTTGTGGCGCCGGCTACAGAACCGTCAGCGAGACCTGATCGGACCATCAGGTTGCCGTAGTACAAAGGATCAGACACGAGGCTTCGTGCTTCGTCAGCCATGAGACCTTTCGCTCTCCGCAACTCGTGGAAAAGCGAGACCATCTTGTCAAAATCAGCAGCCTTCTTGTGATCGATGATCGCAACGCCGCCCAGATCGAGACGATTATCAAGAGCAATCGAGCGGATTGTTTCGTCATCGCCAAGAATAGTGATTCGGGCGATGCGTTGAGACGCAGCATCGGCGGCAGCCGCAACTGTGCGTGGATCGTTTCCTTCAGGGAGAACGATGTGTTGCGGCCTTGACGCGGCACGCTGTCGAATTCGGTCGAGGATGTCCATGGACGCTAATGTTGCCACAGATTACACGGATCAGCACAGATCTGTATAATCCTGCGTATGTCCGACTTAAACCTGCGCAGTCGCATGACCAATCTGTTGCTCGTCATACCAAATCTGCTCTTGCTGAGTGCACGGCTGATGGTGGATCCGAGAGTGCCGACGAAAGAGAGACTGCTGGTTGCGGGCGCAATCGTTTATGCCTTCGTCCCGTTCGACTTTATTCCCGACATGCTGCCTTTTGTAGGACAGGTCGACGATGCGTACCTGATTGCTTTGACACTGCTGCGGTTGATGAGCGTTACCGAACCTCGTGTCGTGCGCGAGCATTGGCGCGGCGGCGGCGACGTGGTGGAGTTGGTTGGAGCGACGGCCCTGTTAGCCGCCAGATTGCTTCCCAAGCGAATTCGGCGCGTGCTGACATCAAGAGTGGAAGCGCCAAAGTCTTCAAGTGGCAAGAGCGACATGTCAATGCCGTTGCTGGTCGAGCGCCCTGTATCAGAACCAACGACTGCGCAACCGAACTAAGCTGCAAGCGACCAATCGATCACTCCCTCAACTGCATTCGCCAGGTTCCTCACGAGCCCCGCGTTACTGGTCTTCAAAGCCCAATACCTGATTTGCTCCAACATACTGTCGTTGTTCGCTTCGTCGAACGCGACCAGTGCGTAACTCAATGACTTTGAGTTCGTGATGACAAACCACTCACGTGCTAAACGGAAGTCCTGATTGAGGGTTATCAATCTGATGTTGGGATGCCGAGGCGGTCTCCAGTCGTCCTCCCCAAACAGGTAAACAGTTTCGGAAATATCGGCGATGCGCATGTAGCGGTCGATGATTGGCTGCAAGGCTGAGAGTTTCTCGACGCCGGCATAAACTCTTCCAGAGCGATTCGTGCGAAGCAGGATTGCGTTCTCGATCATGAGGCATCCATACTCGACTGATGCCGTAGTGGTGTGACAGATAAAACTCTCGCGTTCGAGAAAATCGCGCCGGGCGAGGCTTGCAATTTCACCGATATTCTCGATGCTTTCGACGCCGGTGTATCTAAGGGCCTGCTCGAAAATCGAAAAATTTTTCACTGGGGGGCCTCCATCCTTCGAATCGGGAAGCCTTTTTAGCGGACTAAAACTGCGAGAGCGTTACGAAGATTTCGTTAAAGTGTGTGCGTGAAGAAGTTTAAAGCCAGGGATTACACCGATCAGTCGCTTGATTGCAGTGCGCTGAGGATCTTTTCGTGAATTCCCCCGAAACCGCCGTTGGACATGATCGCCACCACGTCGCCGGAACGGAGTTCGGGAGTGACGTGTGCGACGATTTTATCCGCATCTGGGAGGGCAAATGCGGGTTTACCTTGTTGCGAAATGGCCTCAATTAATGCGGCGGTATCAAGGGCTCGTCCCTTTTCTGTGACCTTCTGACTGTCAAACACAGCCGCGACAACCACATAATCCGCCGCCACGAAGGCGTCGACATAGTCCTGTTGAAAAACGGCCAGACGCGAGGACCACGAGCGAGGCTCAAACACGGCGATCAAACGGCGATCCTTATAACGCGCTCGCAAGGCGCGCAACGTCTCGCGTACTGCGGTCGGATGGTGCGCGAAGTCGTCAATCACCACAACGCCACGTACATCACCACGTACTTCCGCGCGTCGTTTTACATTCTGAAAACTTGCCAGCGCACCGTGAATTTTTTCCTTACTGATGCCCCACGCATCGGCGGCGATGATCACCGCGAGACAGTTCAGAAGATTGAACCCTCCGAGCAACGGAGTCTCAAACTCGCCCCAGAACTGGTTCTCACAAAACACTTCAAAGCGCGAGAGTCCCTCGCCGAAATCGGCATTGCGAACCTGCCACCTGGCACTGTTGTCCGTGCCGAAGGTTTCCACCCGGGTGAAAAGCCTTTCTCCAAACGACTCAACTACACTTCGTACATTTGGACTATCCCAACCGGCAATCAGTCTGCCGTTCTCGGGAACCAGGTTCATAAACCTTCGAAAGGCGAGTTTCACCGCATCGAGATCCCGATAGATGTCAGCGTGATCGAATTCGATGTTGTTGACGATCGCGAGCTCAGGCAGGTAGTGCATGAACTTCGGACCTTTGTCGAAGTACGCAGTGTCGTACTCGTCTGCTTCGATAATGAAGTAATCACTATCAGTCACACGAAAGCTGCTGCCAAAGTTTTGCGCGACACCACCGATCAGAAAGCTGGGATTCAGTCCACCCTGGTCTATTACCCATGAGGCGATGCTGGTGGTTGTGGTTTTGCCGTGCGTGCCTGCGACTGCGAGCGAATGACGTCCACGAATGAACTCTTCTTTTACTACTTCCGCTTGCGAGCGATAGAGCAGTTTACGTTTGAGTGTTTCCTCCACTTCCGGATTACCACGCGGAATAGCGTTGCCGACAATGACGCAGTCGGGCGACGGTGTGAGATGTTCGCGTTTGAATCCCTGGGCGACGTTGATGCCCAGTGCTTCGAGCATCGTCGACATCGGTGGATAGACGTTGAGATCAGAGCCAGTTACGTGATGCCCGCGAGCCTGCAGCATACCGGCTAGAGAAGCCATCGCGGTACCACAGATGCCGATAAGGTGATAGTGCATGCCTTTGTTGAGCTTCTTAGACAGGATTACCAGGATGTATCCAGGGTTTACAGGATTTCTCCTGTCAATCCTGTCTAACTTAGTGAATTGTTAACGAACCAGTTGGTGTTGCTCGAGTTCCGTCGTCGCCTGAGTCGTGTTCTCTGCCTGTTGTTGCCGCACCCATTCGAGCAGTTCGGGAATACCATCGGCGAGTTTCACCTTTGGGTCATAACCGAGCAACGTCCGCGCGCGCGAGATGTCAGCCACGCAATGACGAATGTCGCCCTCGCGATATTTTCCGGTGACTTCGGGTCGAATATCTTTGCCCAGACCGCGCGCCAGCATCAACGCGATTTCAGAGATTGAAATCGGCGAGCCCGTCCCTATGTTCAGCGCCTGGTAATCAGCCTTGTCTGTTTCAAGCGCCAGCAGATTTGCTTGCACGATGTCGCTGACGTGCACGAAATCTCGCGTTTGCTCGCCGTCCTCAAAAACCATCGGCGCTTCATCGTTTAATAAACGTCCGGAAAAAATTGCGCAGACACCGGTGTAGGGATTCGAGAGGGCCTGTCGCGGCCCATAGACGTTGAAATACCGGAGAGCCACAACGGGAATATCGTAGGCGCGTCCCACGACCAGACAGAACTGTTCCTGGTCCTGCTTTGAAATAGCGTATACCGAAGAAGGGATCAGTGGCTTTTCTTCACTTGTCGGAACCGGCCTGGCCTTTGCGCCACATTGAGGACAGTTGATTTCCCAATCGCGGTCGAGAAGTTGTGGCAACGTCCTCAGCTTCGGTAGCACTGGCCCACAACTATCGCAGGCGTAGGCGCCTTCGCCATAGATCGACATCGACGATGCCACCACCAGTTTCTTAATTTGTGGCCGCCGTTTGACGATTGCTTCAAGTAACACGGCCGTACCGAAATCGTTTGCTTTGACGTATCGAGCAATCTCATACATGGATTGCCCGACACCAACCTCGGCTGCTTTGTGGTAGACAACATCCACATCTTCCAGCGCCTGGTCGACAAGTTCAGGATCGCAAACGTCACCCTTAACGAACTCAGCATTGGAATTGAGGTTTTGTGGACCAGCACCGCCATGGACCTGTTCCACCAAGGCGTCCAGCACGCGGACGCTATGACCGCGCTCGATAAGGCCATCTACAATATGAGAGCCAATAAAGCCGGCGCCTCCGGTTACAAGAATGTTCATGCTTTTCCCTTCGATCGATTAATCATATCCGGCGTCCATCCTACAGTTTTAGTCGTCGTTTGATAAATTCCCATGCGCTCGAAACTCCCACACCGGTTGGTAAAATGGCGATCAACTCTGCCGGTAATCGGAATCGCGGCGAACCATAAAAGATTATGGATTGTAGTAGCACCATCGCCGGTACGACCCACAACAGCCACTGATACGGCACCCGTTTGCGAATCATATTTACGAATCCAAGCAGAGCCGGTAACAGTATCAACAAGTAGCCGATATTTAGCGCGCGTGTAGTGCCCTGAGCGTGCGGGAATACTTCCCAATCAAGCGGAACTACCAAAGAAACTAGCTTGGAGGGGATCAGGCGAAAAAAAAACGAGGGGTTTTCACGCAAGCGTTCCAGCGTCACGCGCTGAAGATATCGTGAAGCAGAGACCTCGTTGCCAGTTTGTGACGCCGCAAGAACCGCCGGATCCCCGTCAAGCGGAAGCGAGCCCCAGATGCGTTTGCCGTTTTGTTGCGGCGGCCAATAAGACCCGTACAAAGCCAGACCATCCTGCGTAGCTATGGGAACAAATTCGTGAAAGACGCGGTAGTTCCGGATGGTCCATGGCAACAGCGTCAGGACAAACACTACTGTCATCACTGCCAGCGGCGCAATTAGTAGTTTCCAATTTCGGAACCGGGTAATCAGGAGTCCGGCAGCAAGAGCGATTGGCAGTAGCAGGTTTGCGCCACGAACAAGTGTGCTCAGTGCACACAGGACACCAAAGACAATCATCCAAATTATTTGCGAGGTGCGGAAATACAAGATGGCCACGCAGAGTATTAGCAGTAGCAGAAACAGCGATAAGTTCTCCGACAATAAGAGTCGCGGCAACCATACGAATCCTGGATAAATGGCCGCGATTACACCGGCTAACAGCGCAGGACGCCATCCGATCATCATTGCGCCAAGTGCGATCAGCATCAAAACAGTCAAGCTGCCCACCACTGCCTGCACGATCGTCGCTCGCTGGACGTCGATTCCCACCAATTTGTAAATGCCCGCTAAAAAAAGAGGGTAGACAGGAGGACGCCAGGCCGTACTAACACCGGCGCTATTGACGTAACCGTGGCCCTGGACCAATCCTGTCGCTAACCGGTGATAATCCCCAGCATCAGCCGTCGGCACGGCGGGATATGACAACGCGCCGTAGGTTCTAAGTCCAAAAGCGAGAAGAAAGATAACCAGTAGATAGGTTTTTAAGTGTTTGGGCCAGTCTGTCACGACACGAATTCGCGAAGGCTCAGTATCCTAATCCGAAATCTGCTTCAATTCTGCGGAGGCAAAACTCTCGCGGCCCGGATTTCGATCGGGGAGTTGGCGGAACGACGAGCTGAGACTACAGAATAGATTGAACCGAAAGACGAGCCAAAACGCTTGTAGACCATCCTTCAGACCAATCTTCTTACCTTCCTGGTATGTACGACCATAATAACTGATTGGCACTTCGTAGATGAGACAACGGAGCTTCGCTACCTTCGCGGTCACTTCAATCTCAAAGCCAAATCCCTTCGAAGTAATAATCATGTTGCGGATGAGCTCTCCGCGAAATGCCTTGTATCCGGTTTCGACGTCAGTCATGTTCAGGTTGGTGAACACATTCGACGTGAACGTCAGAAACTTGTTGGCGAGATAGTGATAGAAGTACAGCACACGCGTGGTCCTTCGAACCAGAAAACGAGAGCCATAAACGACGTCGGCATTTCCTTCAAGGATCGGGCTAATGACGGCCGAAATGTCGTCGGGGTTGTATTCAAGGTCGGCGTCCTGGACAATCACAATGTCGCCTCTGGTCATCGCAAAGCCAGTCTTTAGTGCTTCGGTTTTGCCTGAGTTCTTTTGATGTCGAGTGATCTTTACCTGCGTGTACTCATTTGCGAGTCGTCGGGTAATTTCCGGAGTTTTGTCACTCGAGCAATCATCGACGATTACGATTTCAAGCAGGTTGGGCAGTTGCAGTAGCCTTTGCACGACGAGCTCGATCGTAGTCGCTTCATTGTAAGCGGGCACGACTACAGAAAGGCGCGCGTTAGCTATCGTGGTTACGGAATTTGGGATCGACAATATTCACTCCTTCTTCTCTGCACGGAGAATCAATCCAACAGAGATTTATAAATGCTCATCAATCGTTCGGCCGACTCGGCGGGCTGAAACTTGCGCATAGCCGTTTGCTTTGCTGCCGCACTCAATTCCGCTCGCCTGGCCGGATCGCTCAGGAGTTCGTTAACGGCGCGTGCAAGATCGTCAGGCCGTCCCGGTGGAACTAATATTCCGTCGATACCGTGCTGCACAACCTCCTGAATTGGACCAGTATCACTGGCCACACAGACGCAGCCCGCGGCCATTGCCTCAATCAGCGCAATCCCCAACCCTTCGTAAAGCGAAGGGAAGATAAAGATGTCACATGCACGAAGAAAGTCGACCACATTTGGCCGCGCTCCAATCATGTGAAAACGATCGGCAACTCCCAGAGTCTCGGCTTCGCTTTTCAATTGAGCGGTCCAACGAGAATCGCTTGTAGAACCGACGGAAATCAGGTGCACGTGCGTGTGTTGTCGCACAATGTCGGGCAGTGCGCGCAACGCATAAATCAAACCTTTTTGTGGTGAGACCCGCGCTACGTTCAGCAGTATTAGACTATCAGGAGGTAAGTTCAAATCGCGCAGCAACCCTGCGCGGCTCTTACCGCCCGGCGTCTTAATAAGATCCACATCGAAAGGATTGTAAACCAGCTCAATCGAGTCCAGAGAAAAATGAAGATCGCGAGCGGCACTTTTCCTCACGTAATCGCTGACGGCGATCATCTTCTTACTGCCCAGGGTCGCGGTCCAACGGTCCAGTGCTTTTGCGGTATGCCGCTTGATCAGATTGACGTCAGCTCCGTCAGCCCACGCTTGCGGCTCATGATCGGGATTGTGCACCGAGCTTACGACTGGAACACCAGTGAGTCGTCCTGCCAGACGGCTGATGATGTTTGCGGCCCACAGGTGACTGTGAATCAGGTCGGGACGGTTGGCGCGTAACCAGTTGCGCAACCTGTTAATGCCCTTCGGAATATCGCGTGGCCCACGGCAGTTAAGATTAACAACCGGTATCCCGAGTTCCCGGATGGGTTCAACCCAATGCGTTGCATGAGGGTAGACCGTAATAACGGTATTAGTGATCCGCTGCGGGTCGAGATGTTTCAGGTTTGTATACAGAAGCCTCTCCGCGCCACCGGGACCAAGAGTCTCAATGACGTGAGCCACATGTATTTGATTAGCGATCTTAGCCACAAAAATGCACAAAAAGCACAAAACCGATTATTGAATTGAGCTAGTCCACTCTTTCAAGCAATTCTTTTTTGTGTTTCTTGTGCCTTTTGTGGCTAAGTTTCTCATAGAGTTTTTCCATCTTTGCCATTTGAAACTCGTATGAACCCGTGGCGCGAACCCGGCGCTTTGCTTCGGTAGCAAGAGTGCGGGCAAATGAGCGGTCCTGTAGCAGCTTGATTAAGGCTGCTGCGATCGGGCCCGAATACCTTTGGTCCACCATCATCACGGTTTTCTGATCTTCAATGTAGTGTTTGTCGTAGTTTGGGATTCGACTAACCAGAACCGGTGTTTCACAAGCCATCGACTCCAGCACGGACATCGGTGTCCCGTCACTGCTGGGTATTGAAACCGTCACGTCTGCCAGTCGGTAATAGTCAGGCATCTGCTCGTGAGAGATCGCACCGACAAAGCGAACCCGCTCTCGCGCGGCTCCTTTGGAAAGAATGTCCCGAACCTTTGCGGCGTACGCTTCGTCTGTTGCGACCGGCAGTACGGCGAAAACAAAGTATGCTTGCGGCACTGCGGTACAGACGGCGTCTGCCGCCATCGCGATTTTGTCGAGATTATAAAGTGGACGCATCAGGCGCGGACTGAGAATCACCCGGGAGTCACGCGGGAGATTGAGTTGGTCCAACAGATACTGGGGCCGCGATTCAATTGCGGAAAAACGTTCCAGATCGATTCCACCATGGACCACTTCAATCGGAACATCCGGCTTGCTGTAACGGCGGACCATCTCGATCAGGCTTTGTGACCAGCATGTAATCAGGTCGGCATTACGCAACGCATAAGGAGTTAACCAGCGTTCGCGGATATCGGGACCAGGCTTCCAGTCCTTACCCAGAATATCTCCACCCATAACCGTGATCACTGTGGGATGAAAGCGCGAGAGTGCTCCGTACCATGTGTTCACACCGACAAAATGCGAGTGCAGCACGTCGATTTTTTCGCGCCGCAGGAACCGGCGCAGGCGATAAATCTGAGCTGCCGTGCGCCAGGAACGCTTTAGAAAAAATGGACTGAGCTCGCCGAGATATTTCGCGCCTGCGATCTCAACTGCGTTCATGTGCTCCGGCGTGAGCGGCGCAAACGAAAACAACGACATCTCGTGACCGTGGTTGCTGAAGTATTTCAACCAGCGATGTGTGTGGATGTAGCGTCCGTCTGCGAGGTAACAGATTCGCATGTTCAGGCGGATGCGACCAGGCGGCGCAAGCGACGGCGTCCCAGATGGGCAACGCGGAAGAGTTGGGCCGGATCGGTGGCGACGGCATCGAGGAGATTACCAAGGCCGCCAGCCTTTTCGCCGGCATTCATGCGGCTGAGGGCCAATTCCATCTTCGCAGAGGCCAGCCGCCGCTTGATCGCTGGCGAATCATTCCAAAGCTCCGGATTCCTCTGCAAAGCAGCGTGGAGTGCGCGCATCTGTTTGCGGCACGTATCGATCGAATTCGCCACGCCCGAACATTGCCCTGTGTGTTCACGTCGCAGCGTGAGCGGCTCATTGCAGTAGTACACGCCATAACCGGCGCCGGCAACGCGCAGCGACAGATCGTAGTCATCCATTGGAAAGATTGATTGATCGAAATAACCAACCTTTTCGAAGACAGCCTTCGGCAGAGTAAATCCAGGGAAACAGTGCGAGAACTCAAAGACATTACTCAGGCTGCGGAAGCCACTTTGAATTGGATGATTTCTCAATTCGCTTTGAATCTGATGCCAGGTGCGGCCGCCGAAGAGAACCTGACCTTCGGAATCGATAATCGTCGAATCGCAAGCGAATAGTCCAATGTTCCCTTCGGCATTAAAAGCGGCGACGGCTTTTTCGATGTGATTGGGCGCAAGCAGATCATCGCTATCAATAAAGGTAATCAACTCGCCCTGCGCCATGGCGATCCCGGCGTTGCGCGCGATCGACGCGCCGCCGTTTTTTCGTTGCACATGAACTTTGGCGAAGGTGTAATCAGGAGTTGCATGCAGCCATTCGACCGTACCATCCGTTGAGCAATCGTCAATCACCAAAGTCTCGACGTTCTTGTATGTTTGCGCCTTCACTGAATCGAGGCATTCACCGATCCACCGACGGCGGTTGTAAGTGGGAATGATGACGGATATGAGCGGAGTTTTCATTTCGAGAGTTTACGCAACATCAAGTTTTTCAACCAGCGTCGCGCATAGCTAATGTCATCTCGGAGGTAGACCCGGTATGGCTGTCGGATCGCCCTCGCCAGCTTTCTCATCGCGCGCACCCGGCGCAGAGGTGAGAGTTTAACCGAGCCGTTAATTAGCGCTTCGTATTCATCGAAATCGATTTCGTCCAACCCGAGCCGTTCTCGGAAGATGTCGTAAGTAGCGCGCAGCTGATCTTCCCTTTTGGCAAACGTGATCGACTCTGGGTGCACACGATATAGCAGCAAATGGCTCGCCACGTTACCGAGTTTGTGCTCGCCTCGGATCCGAAACCAAAGGTCGAAATCTTGCGCGTAACGAAGTCGCTCGTCATAGCGCAGCGGACCCAAGTGCCCACGACGGATCACTGCCGAAGGGTGAATGAGGGGAGACGGCCGCCAATACTCGCGCTCTAAATCTGTTCCCACCGGCGTCTCTCTGACCCCGATCACCGCTCCCTGCGAATCAACGTCTTTTGCCCACGTCCCACAGGCTCCGACTCTTGGGTTGGCGTCCATGTAAGCGACCTGCCGCGCCAAGCGTTCGGGGAGGCTTATGTCGTCACTATCCATTCTTGCAATGTATTCTCCACCAGCCAGGTCCAAACCTCGGTTCAAGCTGCGGGTCAGCCCAAGATTGTCAGGATTGCGGACGACTTTGATCCGTGGATCGCGGTAGCGATTGATGATTTCAGGGCTTCGATCCGTCGAGCCGTCGTCTACAATGAGAAATTCAAAATCGGTAAAGGTCTGACTGAGGATGCTGTTGATGGCCTCCGGCAAGTACTTCTCAGCGTTATGGACCGCCATCAGTACGGAGACCCTGGGACTCATAGGCTCTTCTCGCCGCCCTGCTCGAGCCACAGTCCGAGCGTGAGCAAGATCCAGGTTTGATAATTGTCTTTGCTCACATACGGGCGGCTGGCTTCGAAGGAGATCAATGAAAAGAGCGCGTGTCCTGGATTGTCGAGTATTTTACTCTTCAGTTGGGTCACTGCGGCGAGTTTCAGCCACTCTCCCACGGGCGCACCAAAGCCCTGCTTATTTTTATTGCGCACGGTTTCGGTCCAGGAGTCTTCATAGCACTGACGCAGTATCCACTTCTCCTGTCGATCAGTGATTTTCAGACGGTGTGGTAATGAGATGCAGAAGGAGGCGAAGTCAACGTCCAAAAAAGGCGCTCGTAACTCCAGGCCGTGGGCCATCGAAGCACGATCCGTTTTCACCAGAATGTCGCCCGGCATGTAGTCCTGCAGGTCCATCCGCATCGCGTCGTCAACGGTTCCCTGAAATATCTGGGCGGCGTTGCTGTCGGAGGAGCCGTTGGCATCAACGGGCGCGCCGAGCCGTCGCAGCTCGGCCTCGGTAAAATATGCGTTTTGCGCTTTGTGAGCGACCGCGATCGAAGAGAAGCGCTTCCACAACTCTGCTCCCTGTGCCCGATCTTGCAAGTCAATCGACTGGACCAAGCCGGTCCGGGAAGTAACGGCCGCAGCGCGACGTATGACACCGGCAACTCGGGCCAGGCGCGGGTTGGTGCGCTCCATGTTGCGCAGTGGCCGGTACCAGAAATCGTATCCCCCCAACAACTCGTCCCCGCCGTCGCCCGTCAAAACCACTTTGCAAAATCGTCTGGCCTCGCGCGAGATGAGATAAGTGGGGATGTTCGAGCTGTCGGCGAAAGGCTCGTCATAAATGCGGGCCATCTCGACCATCAACTCAGCTAAATCTTCACGACCTGGATCAAGTTCGACATGATCGGTTTTGTAGAGTTCCGCGATCTCCCGCGCGTGCGGCAATTCGTTGATCGATTCGCCGAAACCAAACGAAAGAGTTCTCAGGCGCTCGCAGTGCCGGCTCGCGGCGGCAACCACCGAGCTCGAGTCAAGCCCTCCGCTGAGAAAGACTCCCACGGGCACGTCGGCGATTAACTGCTGCTCCACGGACCGCTCGAAGAGACGCTGGAATTCATCAATCGCATCCGCCTCGGACAAAACGTCTTTCGTCTCCGGTAGGTCCCAATATTTCTCAATGGTGATGCGCCCGTCCTTTAGTAACAAGCTGTGGGCGGGAGGCAAAACAAAGATGTTGCTGTAGATGGTCTGGTGCGGATGAACGTACAGATAACGCAGGTAGTGCGCGAGCGATTTTCGGTTCAACTTCGGCTGAAGTAGCCCGCAGGCAATCAGGCCTTTTATCTCTGACGCAAAAAGAAAATCATGGTTTGGTCCATAGGCATAAAAGAACGGTTTCTCGCCGAACCGGTCGCGCCCAGCGAAAAACGTCTGGGTGCGCTCGTCCCAGATGGCCAGCGCGAACATCCCGGGCAGATGTTTCAGCAGGTTCGTCCCGTAACGTTCGTACAGGGCAAGAATGACTTCGGTGTCGGACGTTGTCTTGAACGGGTAGTCCCGGAGCGCGTTCCTGACCTCGCGGTATCCGTAAATCTCCCCGTTGAACGTGACCGCAACTTTACCGTCCGCCGAAAACATCGGCTGATCGCCGGTCGCGAGATCAATGATGCTGAGTCGCCGATGGCCTATCGCACAGTTGTTGAAAAAATGTGCGGCAACCCCGTCTGGCCCGCGGTGACTTAATGCCGCTACCATACTATCCAGGGCCAATCCGTAACGCGCGCAATCCGGCGCAACAACACCCGCTATTCCGCACATCAGCTAGTCCTAAAAGTCTCCGATGAGTCAAGCATTGACCATTATCCTACCCCCTGACAAGCTCCACCACCTGCATCGCTCCATCGAACAACGTCTGAATGTAGCGCAACAGCCTGCGCTTCACCCGGTGGAAAAACGCCGGCGAGGAATTGAGACCCTCATTCAGGAGCACGATGCCGAGCCAGAGATGAAGCCGATAGATTGAACCCGCCTGCGCCGCGTACTTACGTGAGATGCGGCACGCGTCCCTCCATATGTCGCCCCGCTCGACGTTATCGCTCGTCTTTGTTCCCGGGTAATAGCGAAAGTTGCCGAATGTCTCGTCCACAAAGACGACTTTCGCCGCACGAAAGGCGCGGAGCAAAAAATCGTAATCCATCGCGTAATGCTCCGCCGTGTCGTAGACACCCACTCGCTCATGAAGAGAGCGGTGGTAAAAGTACGAGGCGGGATTATTGGGCATCTTGAAGCGCCACACCTGCAACAGCTGGTAGTATCCTCTGTCCGGCTTGTTCAGCGAAAGCAGCGTTCCATGTTCGTCGATCACGTTGCAGTTGCCGACAAGCAGCGCAGGTTCCGGCAGAGTCTCAAACAGTTGACGCGCGCGCGCCAGCGCCCCCGGTTCGTAGAAGTCATCAGCATTCAGGAACCCCAGTACGGCCCCGCCAGCCAAGTCGATGGCTTTGTTCATCGCGTCCGACTGACCACCATCCTTTTCCGACAGCCAGCGGATGTGTTGGTGTCGCGCCGCAAACTCCTTAATGATTTCGACGGTGCGATCGCTCGAGCCGCCGTCAATGATGAGGTGCTCCATGCCGGGTTCGGCCTGTTCGGCTACAGATTGGAGACAGGAGCCAATAAAGCGCTCGCCGTTATAGACCGGAGTAATGACCGAAATCCGCACTTCACTCATGCGAACGTGACTTCCCGCAGCTCCCCGCGATGTTGCTCGAACCATGCGACGGTCTTTTGCATACCGTCGCTAAGACTGTGCCGGGCCTCGAAGCCGAAGAGTTCCCTTGCCCGGCTAACGTCCAAAGCCCGGCGCGGCTGTCCGTTCGGTTTACTCGTGTCCCAAATAAACCGTCCGGAGTAGTTGACCTCCCTCGCAATCAGTTCCGCCAGCTGTTTGATGGTAGTTTCTTCGCCGGTGCCGAGGTTAACCGGCAAGGGACCATCGTATCGCTCAGTCGCCAACAAAACACCTTCCGCAGCATCTTCGACGTAAAGGAACTCGCGTGTCGGTGAACCATCACCCCACAGCACTACCTCTGCTGAACCGCTTTCTTTTGCCTCGGCGAACTTTCTAATCAACGCCGGTATCACGTGAGAGGTCTGCAAGTCGAAGTTGTCTCTTGGTCCGTACAAGTTCACCGGCAATAGATAAATCGCGTTGAAGCCATACTGTTCGCGATACGACTGCGCCTGGACCAGCATCATCTTTTTTGCCAAGCCGTAAGGCGCGTTAGTCTCTTCCGGATATCCATTCCAGAGATCGGCTTCTTTGAATGGTACGGGACAGAATTTCGGATACGCACAGATAGTTCCCGTAGCAACAAACTTTTCGACACCGGCCAGCCTCGCATACTCCATTAACTGAATGCCCATGATCGCGTTGTCGTAAAAGAAGCGGCCAGGATTTGCCTGATTGGCCCCGATGCCTCCGACTACCGCGGCCAGATGGATTACGATGTCTGGTTGTACTTGCTCGTAAAGCCGGATGATCTGATCGCGCTCGCGCAGGTCGTATTCCACGGATCGCGGAACGTGAATCTGATTGCATCCTCGCGCACGCAGCTTCTCGACCACGAACGTTCCCAGGAAGCCCGCACCGCCAGTGACGACCACTCTCTTATCAGACCACTGCATTCCGTTGCTCCTGTGGTTTGAGCTGCTGCTTGACGGTTGCCAGATCGGCATCGACCATCAAGCGCACGAGTTCGCGAAACGTAGTCTTTGGCGCCCAGCCAAGTTCACTCCTTGCTTTGCTTGCATCGCCGATCAAAAGATCGACTTCCGCAGGCCTGAGGTATTTGGGATCGATCTCCACAAAGTTATGCCAGTCGAGATCCACGCAGGAGAACGCTTTGTCCAGGAAGTCCTCGACTGAGTGAGTCTCGCCAGTTGCTACCACGTAATCGTCGGGCTGTTCTTGTTGCAGCATTAACCACATTGCGTCGACGTATTCTTTTGCGTATCCCCAGTCGCGCTTTGCCTCGAGGTTTCCGAGAAAGAGCTTGTCTTGCAGTCCGGCTTTGATGTGGGCTACTGCTCGCGTGATTTTACGCGTCACGAATGTTTCGCCGCGCCGCGGGCTTTCGTGATTGAAGAGGATGCCGTTGCAGGCAAACATTCCATACGATTCGCGATAGTTAACTGTCGCCCAGTATGCATATACCTTCGCAGCTGCATAAGGCGAACGAGGGTGAAAAGGAGTCGTCTCTCGTTGTGGTATCTCCGCAACCTTGCCGAACATTTCGGAGCTGCTTGCCTGGTAGAACCGCGACTTAAGTCCAGTCTCTCGAATGGCCTCGAGAATCCGAATGGTGCTGAGACCAGTGACGTCACCCGTGTATTCGGGAATGTCAAAACTGACGCGCACATGACTTTGGGCCGCCAGGTGATAAATCTCCTCGGGTTGTATGCGGTAGAGCAGCTTAATGAGGTTGGTTGAGTCAGCCATGTCGCCATAATGCAGAAAAAAGCGCACGCCGTTGAGGTGCGGATCTTTGTAGAGATGATCGATGCGGGCCGTGTTAAAGGTTGAGGCACGGCGAATGACGCCATGTACCTCGTAGCCTTTTGCCAGCAGAAGTTCAGCCAGGTACGACCCATCCTGGCCCGTGATACCGGTGATCAAAGCCTTCTTCACTTAGTTAGTACCTTCCGTTGAATTAAGAAGCTCAGCGATCCGCCTCTTCCCTGTGCAACCTCTCTGTGGTTGTTTTTACCTGGCATTCATTTAACCACAGAGGCACAGAGGACACAGAGGTTGCACAGACAAGGGCAACTCAAACCGAATGATAAACCTCGAGCGTCTGACGTGCTGTTTCGTTCCATGAAAACTGAGCGGCTCGCGAGATTCCCGCTGACCGTCGAGCCTCATTGGCGCCTTCCGTCAAAACCTTATCCAGAACTGCTCGCAGATCTTCAGCCGAACTCGGATCAAAATACATTGCGCAATCGTCAGCCACCTCTCTTGACGAGGGAATGTCGGATGCTACAACCGGACAACCACACGCCAGCGCCTCGAGCAGAGGTATACCAAAACCTTCATAGAGCGACGGGTACACAAACGCCGTCGCTCGTCCGTAAAGACGTCGCAATTGTTCGTCGTCGATGTCCGTCAAAAGTCTCACTCGCTCACCAAGTTTCAATTCAGCCAGACGCTGTTCTTCCTCCCGCGTCCAGTTACGGTCGCCGACAACAATCAAATCCACGTCGTTTCTACTGGTCCAGGAGCTGTAAGCATCAAGCAGCAGATCGAAGTTTTTATAGTACGCGCGTCTGCCAACGTATAACAAAAACGGCCGGGTATCGCCATCAGCGTTACTTTCGTTGTCTGACGGCCGAAACATTTCGCTGTGGGCCAGTGGCACGACGAACGTCCTGTCACTCGAAATACCGTAATAGTCCTGTACGTCGCGGCTGGTCGTCTCGGAAATGCAGATGACTGCTTCCGCATCTGAGACAGCACGGCGCTTCTGTTCTCTGAACTCATCATCGAATGGTTTATCGAAGAAGTTTGGATACAGCTCATAGATCATGTCGACAACCGTGACCACTTGCTTGCCGCGCCACCGGTGTGGCTGAGTGAAATAAGTTGAATGCCAGATCTTGCCTGTGCCATCACCAATCCACAGCTTGTCCATCAGTCGCTTGACGGCTGGCGCGTATCTACCCCAAAGCCTCCATGGTCGCAGGTATGGATCGAGGTGTGGAACCGCGCGGCGAGTGATAGACGAGTGCTCCGGCAGTGGTTGCAGCGGTGCGCGTCCTTCTTTTGTTAAGAGGGTGATCCGGAGCGATTCGTCCTGTTCACACATCCGGGGGAGAATTTCGCTATAGATACGTGAGACCCCGCCTCTGGACTGGAATTGAAAGATCACACCATCGACGACGACGTCCAACACTCTAGTTCCCGTGACCTAACATCGCGAGCGAATCACTCGCCGCGCGTCGCTCGGCAATCTCCAGGTCAGCCTGGACCATCTGCTTGATCAGTTCCCCAAACGTGAACTGGGGTTTCCAGCCCAGCACCTGGCGAGCCTTTGTCGCATTACCCACGAGAAGGTCAACTTCCGCCGGCCGATAGAATCTTTCGTCCAGCTTAACGTATTCGCGGTAGTCGAGACCGACCTCAGCGAAAGCGAGCTCGCAAAACTCACGGACCGAATGGCTCTCGCCAGTTGCCACGACATAGTCGTCGGGTTCGGGCTGCTGCAGCATTGAATGCATCGCCCGCACGTAATCCTGGGCGTGACCCCAGTCTCTTCGGGCCTCGAGATTTCCCAAACGGAGTTCGGAGGCGAGACCAAGTTTAATCCGTCCCACTGTGCTCGTTATTTTCCGGGTAACAAATTCAAATCCGCGCCGCGGCCCCTCGTGATTGAACAGCATGCCGTTACAACAAAACATTCCATAGGCTTCGCGGTAGTTACGCGTCAGCTGAAATCCCGCCACCTTGCTAATGCCGTATGGACTGCGGGGATGGAACGGAGTGTTTTCATCCTGTGGCGTTTCGCGCACCTTCCCAAACATTTCGGAAGATCCAGCGAAATAGAACCGGCAGCCAGGTCGCAGTTCCCGCAGCGCAGCCAGCACGTAATGAGTGCCGTTGATGTTTGTGTTCATCGTCGAGAAGCCGTCGGCAAACGACTCGGCGACGAACGACTGGGCAGCGAGGTGATAGCACTCATCGAACTCGACCTGAGCTATCACTCTGAAGATGGATGGGTAACTTTCAAGACTCGCGGCGTGAAGCTTCAGTCGATCGAGCAGATGAGAGATCCGGTTGAAACGTCGCTCAGGATCTTCGAGTGCGACGCGCCGGACCAACCCGTGCACCTCGTAACCGTGCTCAAGCAGATACTCGGCCAGGTAACTGCCATCCTGGCCTGTGATTCCGGTGATAAGTGCTTTCTTCAAGATAGATTACTTTTCGCCACTTGAATTCAAGAAAAACTGACTACTCATGTACGTCAACCAACGGCAAGCTAGTCACTACTCGATGCTCTTCGTCACGCTGAGGTGGAATAAAAAACCCTTGCTCGTCGCTGGTCTCAGAAAATGTGCCAGCCACGTAACCTTCTTCAACCGTCAACTCTTTCAAATCATCCGGCATGCGATCGCGACGAACAAAAAACGCATTCACACCATTACTGTTGCAACCGAGAAATGCATATCCTTTACGATCGCCAAGGACCACCAGCGCCCGCAGTGATGCGCCAAAATAAATTTTCGGGTGCTGTTCTCCTCGCCGAAAGTTTTCATTGTATGGAATAGTGACTGCCAATTCCTCGCCAAAACGGTGGTTGTACTCGATAACCACGATCTCCGGACTGACCGCGTCGATTGCTTGCCATACCCAATAATCGTTGCCATCTATGTCGATCGACAACAGTCCGATTTCGCCGCTAATCCCCTGTTGTGTGATTAGAGAATTGATATTGTCGCGCGTGATGGTAGCAGTGACGGCGCGTAAGCCATGTCGCCAGCACAGCATACTGCTGCGCACTCTCTCAATGTTCTCGGAATCAGCGTCGAAGACTAATCCGGTCCAGTTGTCATGCATCAACAGGAACCGGGTATTAGCTTCGCGGTAATCCTCAACCCCAAACTCGATGAATATCTTATTTCTAACCTTAACCTGTTTTATCAGGAACTGGATTATACCGTCTTCGCCCCATTGCGAGAAAACTTGATACTCATGATCGCTGAGTCGAAAGCCGGTTCCTGGTTGGGCTGCTTCGAGTCGACCAGCTGCCAGTTGCAATCGTTCGAGCCGTCCGTCGAGCTGCGTCAATCTTGAGTCGAGTTGCTCAAGACGCTGCATTAAAGGCGATGTTACGTAATCGACAATCCTTTTGATGGTCGAGCGAATCGCCATTAGTTAATCTCACTCGCACCGGCACGCATCTCTGACACAAGCCGCGCGCACTCCAGGATGTTGCCGAAACCAGCTTCGCCGCCCTTAATTGAGACGAAGTGGCCGTTCGCGCCTGCTGCTGCCTCAATACCTTTTCGCCGTACACGCGACTCGAGTTTGGTCAGCATTTGGGAGCTGTTAATTAGTGTTCGGGCCGCAGCCTTTACCTTGCTTCGTTGTGCGACGGGTTCAGAACGTGAGGCGTGGCGTCTGCGGTTCACGCTCTCTTGCACGTCAGCGGGTTGGAGTGAAAGGACACGCTCAAACTCGTCTTTATCCTTGCTCGTGTCCACGCCATTTCCCGCGAGCGTCCCGATATCGTTCCAGCAACTCAGGAAATAGTTGACCCAGTCGACCTGATATCCGTCGAGTTCGGGTAGCCGTTCTTTCGACAACAACAAGGTGTCAGTGATGAGATTCGAGACCAGCAGCGACTTGAGCGGAACGTGCTTCAACGGCTTGTCTTCCTTAAATTCACGCGCGAATTCCAGCGATGGCTCTCCGCGATTAAACGACTGTGTTGAGCCAATACCTTCAGGAAAGACACCCTGGAGATGGAGTGGCTCGTCCACGTACAGCCCCGAGGACATCGCGGTCAGGATCATCGCCGCGAACGAGTAGTCCGGGCAGAGTAGAAACACGCGTCCGGCTTCAGCGCGTACGCGCTGCAACGTCTCGCGGCGACAGAAGCTATTCAACATGCGAGGTATGTCGTTGATGACACGACACTCGGAGTAGATGCGACGAATTGTCGCGGCACTTTCGATCTCGCGCACCTGGCCTGTGTGGGGGGCGAGCGTGAGGGTGTTTTGCTGATTCACATCGAGCCAGTTTGGTGCGTTATAGATACCTGAGAAACTGACCACCAGATCGCTATTGGTCCTGGAGAGAATCCGGGCAATTCGTTCCAGCGCTCCCGGTACCCACACGTCGTCGTCACAGAGATATGTGATGAAGCGTCCTCGCGCATGATCCAACGCAAACTCCCAATGGTCAGGCATCGATAAGACGCGATCGGGACGCACATAGCGTGCTCGCTCGCCGCCGACGTCGCGAATGGCCTGGGCTGTATTGTCGTGAGAGCAGTTATCACTGACGATCAACTCATAGTCATCGAAACCTTGCCACAGCACACTGCGAATCGCATCGACGACGAGATGGCCGCGGTTTCGCGTCGGAATAACAACTGACAGGAACGGTTCTTGAGACATCCGCTTGAAAAAGACCTCCGGTACTAACGCTTGGTGCGGCGCAGGTAGCCGCCGGGTGCAACCGTGATGAGAAGCTTGTTTTCCACCTCGCGATCGACTTCGAAATCCGGATTCTGCGCCAGAAACTCCCTCACAGCCGTAAGTGGATTGTCACCTCTGCGCCACGGGCGATTTGGATACATATCGTCCGGCATCTGTTCGACGATAGTGTCATACACAATCAGATAGCTGTCTGTCGTAACAAACGGCGCGTAGAGTTGCAACTCACGTAAAACATGTTCATGCGTGTGATTCGAGTCAAGCATGACCAGCACCCTCGAACGGCCCTCAGCATAACTCTGTACCTGTCGCAGTACCGACTCATCCACGGACGAACCCTGGACCATCCTGATTCGTTGCGCCAGCGGGTGTCGCTCAATCTCGACGCGATTGTGTTCGCGTATATCAACGTCGACTCCGACAACTAACCCGTCACCGCCGAGAAGTTGAAGCATCGACGCGGAAAAAATGAGCGAACCACCGCGTGCGATTCCTGTTTCGATAATCAGATCCGGCTGCACGCGCCAGATGATCTCTTGCGTCGCGACGATATCCTGCGGGAACTGAATAATAGGCCGGCCGAGCCATGTGAAATGGTAAGAGTATTCGTATTGCGTTGCAGCCGTTAACCACTCCTGCGTCAGTTCGCGGAGTCTTTTGTCTTCGGCCATACGCGTAACGAACCCGCGGTTTCTTTCGTTGAACTCTTCAGTATCGTCCATCAACCTTGCTGCCTCTACAATTTCATTCGCTGTCGCCACCAGTCGACCGTAGCGTCAATTCCTTCATCCAGCCCGTAACGAGGAGACCAGCCCACTTCTTCATTTAATCGACCTGTGTCGGCATAGAGTGACGGTAGTTCGCCCGCACTCACCGGTATCGCACCTGGTTGGACCAGTTCTGTGTGGCCTGTACGTTCGGCCACCTTGTCTATCACTTGTCGCAGCGTAACAGGTTGACCGGAGCCGATATTGATTGAGCCCTCGACTGAAGAGTCGAGCAGTGCGACCAGCGCACTCGCGACATCTTCGACATAAATGAAATCGCGCACCTGTCTGCCGTGTGTGCAACGCGCCGGCTCACCTGCCAGCAGCGCGCGCGCCACCGAAGGTATCAGTCGTCCCTCTGGTTCACCTGGTCCATATGGGAAAAAAATGCGACCCCAGGCGGCGCTGAGTCCCGCGCGACGTGCGAACGCCTCAAACACAGTCCGCACTGCCTGTTTACATGCGCCGTAGAGTGTCGCTGGCATAAGTGGCGTCGATGCTTCTGAGCACGGCGACTGCTCGTCTGGCGCGTACTCGGCGCACGTCCCTGCGGCGAGCATGCGTGTTCCACCCGCCGCTGCAAATTTCTCAAACAACGTAATGCTTGCCCCTACCCATTGCAGGTTTTCAACAGCCGACCAGAATTTCCCATGCTCCGTGTACCATGCCAGGTGCATCAAGTGCGTTGGTTTGACGTGGGCCAGTAACTCAGAGACCTGCTTTTCATTCAACAGATCCGCGTGATGCCAGCTAACCCCCGGCATTTCTTCCAGTCGAGGAAACCGCGATACTGCGTGCACGTCGTACGCGAGCGCCTGTAGCAGCGGCAGGCATCGCCGGCCGATGAAACCGGCCGCGCCCGTAATGAGAACACGTTTCATCGTGTTTGCTGGAATTAGCCGCTGTCAGCCGCGGAAATCCGGATACGTGCGGTCCCTTTCATTGATGATTACAACTTCACGCTCGGGCCATTCGATTCCAAAAGCAGGGTCGTTCCAACGGACGCCACCTTCGCTGCCAGGCGTATAGGTAGTGCTTATCTGATAGAAGAGTTCAGCGTCGTCAACGAGTGTTTGAAAACCGTGTGCGAATCCTTCTGGTACGTATAGCAGGTGGCGGTTCTCGGCCGTTAGTTCTTCACCGATCCACTGTCTAAACGTTTCTGACTCCGGGCGAAGATCGATGATCGCATCGAACACAGCACCGCGAGTACAGCGAACGAGTTTCGCCTGCGCGTGTGGACTATGTTGAAAGTGCATTCCACGTACTGTGTGCTTCGACTTACTAAATGAAATATTACACTCAGCAACGCACGGGTTCAGGCCTCGCGCCTCAAACTCGCGCGCCGAGAAGCTGCGCGAAAGAAATCCCCGTGCGTCCTCGAACCGTTCCGGTTTTAAGAGATACGCGCCTTTAAGTTTTGTCTCTTCGAAAGTGATTCCCATTTGGCTTTGCCTCAAAAGTCAGAACCTGACTTGGACAGAGTCAGTACCACCTCGCGGTAGCGGGTGGGTGCATGCGCAGCAAACTTAGCAAATCGAGCGG
>Ga0209215_1000100_pt1 | contig 43743 bp, 30 predicted proteins | sample TexAe_OM2H0_M2_FD_187938 | JGI IMG/M metagenome (GOLD analysis project Ga0209215, IMG submission 187938) | Forest soil microbial communities from Davy Crockett National Forest, Groveton, Texas, USA - Texas A ecozone_OM2H0_M2 (SPAdes) (version 2) | ecosystem: Environmental > Terrestrial > Soil >... | reverse complement strand
AGACCACCAGCACCTGTAGCTGTGGCAGAGCAGGGTGTCTGCGGCGAGCCGGTGTAAGTGACATTCGTCGGGCAGTTGATCGTCGTTGATGAGCTGGCCTTGTCGATCGTGAAGGTGACTTGAGTGGCGGTGCTGCTGTTGTGGTTAGCATCACCAGCATAGGTCGCATCAGCGGTGGCTGTGCCGGCGTTGGTGTTGTTGCCGTAGACGACGGTTACCGAGACGTTGAGACCACCCGCACCTGTCGCAGTCGCCGTACACGGAGTCTGCGGTGAACCATCGTAGGTCACGTTGGTCGGGCAGTTGATCGTCGTTGATGAACTGGCCTTGTCGATCGTGAAGGTGACTTGAGTGGCGGTGCTGCTGTTGTGATTAGCATCACCAGCGTAAGTGGCATCAGCAGTAGCCGTGCCGGCGTTGGTGTTGTTGCCATAGACGACGGTGACCGAGACGTTGAGACCGCCTGCGCCTGTGGCAGTCGCCGTACAAGGCGTCTGCGGTGAACCATCGTAGGTCACGTTCGTCGGGCAGTTGATCGTGGTAGATGAACTGGCCTTGTCGATCGTGAAAGTGACCTGCGTAGCAGTGCTGCCATTGTGGTTGGCATCACCAGCATAGGTCGCATCAGCGGTGGCTGTGCCGGCGTTGGTGTTGTTGCCGTAGACGACGGTGACCGAGACGTTCAGACCACCAGCACCGGTGGCGGTGGCGGTACACGGCGTCTGCGGCGAGCCGTCATAAGTGACGTTCGTCGGGCAGTTGATCGTGGTTGATGAACTGGCCTTGTCGATGGTGAAGGTGACTTGAGTGGCGGTGCTACTGTTGTGGTTAGCATCACCAGCGTAAGTGGCATCAGCGGTAGCCGTGCCGGCATTGGTGTTGTTGCCGTAGACGACGGTGACAGAAACATTCAATCCACCAGCACCGGTGGCAGTCGCCGTACACGGAGTTTGTGGCGAACCGTCATAGGTGACGTTGGTCGGGCAGTTGATCGTCGTCGATGAACTGGCCTTGTCGATGGTGAATGTGACTTGAGTAGCGGTGCTGCCGTTGTGATTGGCGTCACCAGCGTAAGTGGCATCAGCGGTGGCTGTGCCGGCATTGGTGTTGTTGCCGTAGACGACGGTGACAGAAACATTCAATCCACCTGCGCCTGTCGCAGTCGCCGTACAGGGAGTCTGTGGTGAACCATCGTAGGTCACGTTGGTTGGACAGTTGATCGTCGTCGATGAACTAGCCTTGTCGATCGTGAAAGTGACTTGAGTGGCGGTGCTGCTGTTGTGGTTAGCATCACCAGCATAGGTCGCATCAGCCGTGGCCGTGCCGGCATTGGTGTTGTTCCCGTAGACGACGGTGACCGAGACGTTGAGACCACCAGCACCTGTGGCAGTCGCCGTACAAGGAGTCTGCGGCGAACCATCATAGGTGACGTTCGTCGGGCAGTTGATCGTGGTTGATGAACTGGCCTTGTCGATCGTGAAAGTGACCTGCGTAGCAGTGCTGCCATTGTGGTTGGCATCACCAGCGTAAGTGGCATCAGCGGTAGCCGTACCGGCATTGGTATTGTTGCCGTAGACCACAGTCACCGAGACGTTGAGACTACCCGCGCCTGTGGCAGTCGCCGTACACGGAGTCTGCGGCGAACCATCATAGGTCACGTTGGTCGGGCAGTTGATCGTGGTTGATGAACTGGCCTTGTCGATCGTGAAAGTGACTTGAGTAGCGGTGCTGCCATTGTGGTTAGCATCACCAGCATAGGTCGCATCAGCCGTAGCCGTGCCTGCATTGGTGTTGTTGCCGTAGACGACGGTGACCGAGACGTTGAGACCACCAGCACCTGTAGCTGTGGCAGAGCAGGGTGTCTGCGGCGAGCCGGTGTAAGTGACATTCGTCGGGCAGTTGATCGTCGTCGATGAACTGGCCTTGTCGATCGTGAAAGTGACTTGAGTAGCGGTGCTGCCGTTGTGATTAGCATCACCGGCGTAAGTGGCATCAGCGGCAGCTGTGCCGGCATTGGTGTTGTTGCCGTAGACCACGGTGACAGAAACATTCAATCCACCTGCACCTGTCGCCGTCGCCGTACAAGGAGTCTGCGGCGAACCATCGTAGGTCACGTTGGTTGGACAGTTGATCGTCGTCGATGAACTAGCCTTGTCGATCGTGAAGGTGACTTGAGTGGCGGTGCTGCTGTTGTGGTTAGCATCACCAGCGTAAGTGGCATCAGCGGTAGCCGTGCCGGCATTTGTGTTGTTGCCGTAGACGACGGTGACTGAAACACTCAATCCGCCTGCGCCTGTCGCAGTCGCCGTACACGGCGTCTGCGGTGAACCGTCATAAGTGACATTCGTCGGGCAGTTGATGGTGGTGGATGAACTGGCCTTGTCGATCGTGAAGGTGACTTGAGTAGCGGTGCTGCCATTGTGGTTAGCATCACCAGCATAGGTCGCATCAGCCGTAGCCGTGCCTGCATTGGTGTTGTTGCCATAGACAACGGTGACCGAGACATTCAATCCACCTGCGCCTGTCGCAGTCGCGGTACACGGCGTCTGCGGTGAACCGTCATAGGTAACGTTCGTCGGGCAGTTGATCGTGGTAGATGAACTAGCCTTGTCGATGGTGAAGGTGACTTGAGTGGCGACACTGCCGTTGTGATTAGCATCACCAGCGTAAGTGGCATCAGCGGTGGCCGTGCCGGCGTTGGTGTTGTTGCCGTAGACAACGGTGACCGAGACATTCAATCCACCTGCGCCTGTCGCAGTCGCGGTACAAGGCGTCTGCGGGGAACCGGTGTAAGTGACATTCGTCGGGCAGTTGATCGTGGTTGATGAACTAGCCTTGTCGATGGTGAAAGTGACTTGAGTAGCGGTGCTGCCGTTGTGATTGGCGTCACCAGCGTAAGTAGCATCAGCGGTAGCCGTGCCGGCATTGGTGTTGTTGCCATAGACGACGGTGACTGAAACATTCAATCCACCTGCGCCCGTAGCGGTGGCGGTACACGGAGTCTGCGGTGAACCATCGTAGGTCACGTTGGTCGGGCAGTTGATCGTGGTGGATGAACTGGCCTTGTCGATCGTGAATGTGACCTGAGTGGCGACACTGCTGTTGTGATTAGCATCACCAGCGTAAGTGGCATCAGCCGTGGCCGTGCCGGCGTTGGTGTTGTTGCCATAGACGACGGTGACCGAGACATTCAATCCACCTGCGCCTGTCGCAGTCGCCGTACATGGAGTCTGCGGTGAACCATCGTAGGTCACGTTCGTCGGGCAGTTGATCGTCGTTGATGAACTGGCCTTGTCGATGGTGAAAGTGACTTGAGTAGCGGTGCTGCTGTTGTGGTTAGCATCACCAGCATAGGTCGCATCAGCCGTGGCCGTGCCGGCATTTGTGTTGTTGCCATAGACGACGGTGACCGAGACGTTCAGCCCACCCGCACCTGTGGCAGTCGCCGTACAAGGCGTCTGCGGGGAACCGGTGTAAGTGACATTCGTCGGGCAGTTGATCGTGGTAGATGAACTGGCCTTGTTGATGGTCAAGCTGCCCGTGCCGTTGCTGCCATTGAAGCCAGCGCCGGGAGTGTACGCAGCCTCGATCGTGTATGCGCCGGCATTTGTTCCGGCCGGCAATGCGTAACTCACACTCGCAGCACCTGCAACAACAGTATTGTCAGTCGTTGCCACACCGATCGTGGTTGCGCCTTGCTTGACGGTGAACGTAACTGAACCGTTATTGACTGCCGGACCGCTCGCTGGCGTGACTGTAGCATTCAATGTCACAGACGCGTCGCCGTAAGTGGCGGTTGCGTTGGCGACGGATGTCGTCGTGTTTACTGTTGCCGAATTTACAACGAGCGTGATCGTGGTGTTGGAAATTGGACCGGGTCCCTGACAGCCCGCACCACTGTTGGTGCCTGTGACTACGAATGTGTAAGTACCTGGGACTGTCGCAGCTGTAGTTGTAACACTAAACGTGGAGACAATACTGGCTCCGGTGGTGGTGGCCGGACTGTTGCCAAAAACCGGCGTAGCTCCGGCTGGAAGACCAGGGGTAACGCCCAACGTAACAGTACACGGACTGTTATTACCACCAACTGTGACGGTTACGTTACCGTAATTTGCGGTTGCACCCTGGATCACTGTGACGCTCGTGGGAGCCGCGACCGTGATCGTCTGCGGATTCGCATCCGTCATCGTCGTCTGCGCTGTCGCACCTGACGTCAATCCACGTGCACCGACGATGAACTTCATGTCCAAGTCGTACTCCATCACGAGGTAATCACCACTGAAATTACCCTCGGCATCAGCAGTCACATCGAACCCACGTTCCTGAGGCGTGTGTGGATCTTCGTGAATCTTCACGCGCACAACTTCGCCAGGCTGGAAGCCACGGCCACTAATGTGCGCAGTCTCACCGGGTGCATAGTCCATTCTGTCGGTCGTAACGGCAGCCGAAGAACTGCCAAGCACTTCACTCGAGCCGAGCACCGCGCCACTACTGTTCACACCACCAAGTACGAGCGCCTGCCCGCCCAATTCGGTTATCGTGTGTCCCGATCGATCGAGGAGCGGATCTGCCTGCCCGTTGTGAAACAAAGCCGCTCGCGTTTGAGAATTGAGAATCTGTCCGGGGAGACCAGCACACGTATCGCCTTCTGGCTGCACGTGCGCATAAGCACCAAAGCCTTCCATCAGCGGATCGTAAACTTCCATCGACCCATCGTTGTTACCACCGACGATCTGGACCTTGCCGTCAAACAAGACGTGCAAGTGCGCACTGACGCGACTCACTTTCAACGCATTACCGATGGTCCAAAATGTCGCCGCCGGCGTATCGAAGATCTCGCCGGAAAGGAGTTCGCTGCCATTTCCATCGCGTCCACCAACAATCAGCACACGTCCGTCCTGAAGCAGGGCCGCTGAGTGCATCGACCGTGCAACACCCATGCTGCCGCCAGCCGTGAACGTTCCCGCGCTCGCATCAAAGATCTCAGTACTTCCATTCGAGTCACCGCCCGCAATCAAAACACGTCCATTAGCAAAAAGCGTCGCGCTGTGTCCGGCACGCGCAACGCTCATTGATGGACCGCTCGTAAACGAGCCGGTAGCCGGATCAAAAATCTCAGTAGTAGCGAGTGCGCTTCCTCCACTTCGACCACCGGCGACCAGTACGCGTCCGTCAGCAAGTAACGTGGCTGTATGATCTGCACGCGAAGCATCCATGTTCCCCGCAGCCGAAAAAGTTCCTGACGCAGGATCGTAAATCTCTGTTTGATTCAATGTCCCGTCACCGTTTTCACCGCCGGCGATAAGCACGCGACCGTCTGCGAGACGAGTCGCGGTGTGACCGCGGCGCTCGACTGTCATCGTCGAGCTGCTCAAGGGCGCTGCTGCCGCTTCCTCGAATTCCGCGTCAACCGTCTGATTGGTTGGCGCGGCCTGGTTCGCGCTGACGAGCGTTGCAACTCGCGAAAAAACGCGCTGGCCGAGTGAGCTGGCGAATGAAGTGGACGACAACACGCCTGCTGTAACTGCTACCAAGCCAAGTAAGAGCGCAATGCGAATTGTTCGGACGGACAAACGTCGAAAAGAGGTCGGCGAATTGGGGGCCATGTCGTTCAAACTCCTGATGGAAGATGTGAATACTTCCCGGACCGGTGCAGTGGTTCGTTGAGATAGAACGAAACTTTTACCAGCCAGGGCTCTGGACGCGTTTTTTTGCTCTACAAAACTTTGGAAAGAGGAAAGTCCCGCACGAGGCCCCAATCCGTCGCGCGAGAGGAAGAACTAACTCCGCGAGAAACAGTTTCGTGTGCGAGCTGAGATAGCAATCAGTGGGCCAAAACGCAATACGCGGAAAACTATAGGAGAGAGAGTGATTTAGCCAATAAGCTAGTGAGGCTTGATGAGATCGAAGGTGCTCGCTGGCGAGCAGTTGTGCGCCACTGATTACACGGATGAAAGAAGGATAAGCACGGATTAGAATCAAATCCGTCTTCATCCGTGAAAATCTGTGGCGAAAGAAAGAGGGCTCAGACTACGCCGAACCCTCTCCGGAAGGACCGGTCGGGTAGACAACCGGGGACCGCCCTCTCAATAACCAGTCCACGGTCAATCCTTCGGTAGCCTTCCAAAACGCAGGACCCGGGCTCTGGGCAGTACAGGATCTTGCGTATGCAAGTTTTCGTCGGGCCGCGACGTGGGTGAAGCCGCAGTATGTTTTTTAAACGCGTTTTCCTCGGTTACGCCGATACTTGCTTTACCGCTGCGCGTGTGCGCGGTGACTCGATTAAACCCTGCACCACCTGGGCCACCTGCGAGAGTGGCTTCGGTTTGCGCAGAAAGGCATCTGCGCCGGCGTTGCGAGCTTCTTCTTCTGCTTCAGGGGATCCGTAGGCCGTGAGTACCACAATGCGTGTGTCGGGATTGCGCGCGTGGACCAGCTTGATAATGTCGATACCCTCCGAGCGTCGTTCTACTCCCAGTCGCAAATCCTGAATTACTACTCTGTACTCAGTTTCCTTGATGAGGCCTTCCGCTTCTTCCTTTTCGCGAGCGGTATCTACTTTGAACCCGTGTTGTGAGAAGTATTCACTCATCGAAAAACAGATCGACTCTTCGTCATCAACTACGAGTAGCGTTCGCGGTGTCGACTCAACGCGAGCATTCGCTGTTTGATCCCGGCCGCGAAAAAGTTCTTTGAGACGGCCGGATACTGTTTTGAGTGTCAGCATTGAGGTTTGTTTTCGTCGGGTTAAATGACTACCAGCGTTCGTAATTACGAGCGTAAAGAGTTTCGATCTGATTGATCGGACTTAGAACGCCTAAAAGGGAACGCTTCGTTTTTGATGATAGTCAACAATGCTTCACAAATCTCACGTGTCCCCGTTCCGACGATCTGCCCCTGCTGGTCCTGGAGAACGTAGAGTTCTCCATCTGCGTTCAAGGGCAGAATTATCGGTTCTGTATACACAGTCCTCCGTGGTTGCGGCTGGGGGAGATCGCAACTTCACGACACACTACAAGCTGGGCAGCACTTCAGCATTCGACCAACACCTAATCCGCGCGCCTTAGGAAATTTGGTCCAATGTGCAAATCTAGAATCACTTCTACTTGCGACGACGCTTGCGGAATCCCGTAGCAATTCCAAGCAGACCGGTTCCTAATAGCACCATGCTGGCGGGTTCCGGTATCTCGCTGCCTGTAGGTTTGTCGCTTTGTCCGTTCGGCAAGCTCTGCATGTGGACCTTCGTAAGATCGATAGTCAGGTCCCCGGAGAAGTTCAGAAGAGTAAAGGTTAGGGTTTCCGTGCCGCCGGCGTCGATGGCCTCACCCTGACCCTGTCCGTTGCGTGAGACCTCAAATACGCCTAAGGCTCCGTTGACGGTCCAACCGGATGTAACGCCTGTTCCGACATAAGTATCGATATCGATGTCGGGAGTCGTATTAAAGCCCAATGCGGTCAGGGCTGTCGCCAGATCGGTGGAAGTGTTACTCAACACGACAGTGAGAGTGCTGCCGTTCAGTGTAAAGAGCGCAGTAGCCGTGCTGCCGGGGAAGCCCGCAGCAGTGTAACCAACAAGGACACTTGATCCACCATTGGTTAGTGTTATTGGATCGGCTTTTGCTATGGCTGATGAGCCAAGGGCGACTACTGCAAACATCGCGAGTGAGACCGCTAGTTTGCGGAAACTAATAGGGGACATTGTAAAAACTCCTTCCGTGCTTGAAGTGAGAACAGCGCAAATGCGCAGCAGAGAGAGCATTCTCCGCACGCGCCGTCCTCAGGGGTTAATTGCCGGTGGATTGGTAGGAGATGCGCTGCTATGTCGGGGCAGGGCTTTCAAACCACTCCAGCTACTAAAAGCGTCATTCACACCTCTGGGCGGGTGTGAAGAGTCGGGGAAAGGGAGGCTGCATAGCTTTGATCATCAGTCGGGGGCAATCGCCTGACTTACAACCAGCCTCCCAATGGAACAGACTCAGCGGCGGAGCAATCGCGATCTGTTACCGATGTCGTTAACCTCTCTTTCTCCTGAATCAAAACTCCGCTAAATAAACTTGTGTTCGACGATCCTGATGCCGATACCTCTGTGACCGTCTGAGTTCAACTCCTCTCGCGTGATCGTGCCTTTAATCGCCGCCATCTGGCCTTCGACCGGTCCATTCAGTAGCCGCACGACAAGACTGATGGACGAGGAAAACTTCATACGTCGAGGCAGACGCAGGTAAAGACCGGACGCGCTCATGTTGTCTAAGTGACAGTCGAGACTGAACGGCTGATCATCGATATCAACTCCCCAAACGCGTGCTGGTAACACATCATCTGAGCGCGGTTTGGAGCGTCGCTCGAGAGGTGCGCGGCGAGTTCGAGGCGCCGTGTTCGGCATTCGAAGATGGCAATCAAGAATGTAATTTGCTCGCTGTTCCAGGTGCATAAGCTGGGCTCTCGTAAGGTTTAGGGAATTCCGACTTTTGGATTATGAAGTTGTTGCAAAATAGTAACAACGGAGGTCCTTGCCGATTTTTCTGGCAGTAATGCAGGATTTTTTAGAAGGCTGATGTGGCAGAATCCTGCCGGGTAATATCAGGGTTTTAACCCATGGAAAAACGCGGATGCAGGCAAACATTTCGCCTGATGTGCAGAATTTGGCGGTTATCGACTCACACTATTTGTCATTCTGCTACTAGCAAGATCTCAAATTTCTCCGAAACACGCGTCAATCCGGTTTATTTCGCTCTCGGCACGAGTCTTGACAGTAGTGCTGCGGCTCGAACTAAACGCTGTCTGTAGCGTACGCCTTCTTAAGCATGTCGATAATCATCATCTCTCTCATAGGCTTCACCGCCCTCGCCATGATTATTCATGAACTCGGCCATCTCGTGGCCGCGAGGGTTTGCAATGTTCCCGCTTCTGAATTGGGCCTCGGCATGGGTCCACGACTCACCGGTTTTCGTCTAGGAGGCATCCGCTTCAATCTCCGCGCGATCCCAGTCGGCTCTTTTGTGAGGCTTGATGGGACTGCTTTGAAAGAGAGAAGGGTTAGGGCCCAGCTCCTTGTGCATCTAGGCGGAGTAATCTTTAATCTCGTCGCCTGCTTGTTCACGTATGGAACAATGTTCGGTTGGTTGAATTTACTATTAGCCGCGGGCAACATTCTCCCTCTTTACCAGCACGACGGTTGGAAGTGTGGCGTCGTGATATTGCGGGCTGTGATGCGCCGCAAGAGCCAACCTGCCGAGCGTGCGTTTACGTTCTCGGGAGGATTCGTCAGCCTCCTCATTGCGTGGGCCATCGCACGAATGTTTATCTAGCCACAAAAAGGCACAAAAAGCACATGATGATGAGTTCCGAGGTTTGAAAGATCCTCACGATATCCGGAACTCACCTTATGTGCTTTTGGGCCTTTTTGTGGCTAACTCTTTCCGGTGAGCTTGTGGGCGAAGGCGTAGATTACTAATTCGAGTCTGTCCGAAACGCCCAGCTTTGAGTAGATGGAGCTGAGGTGGTGTGTAACGGTAGTTTCACTGATGAACAGTCGCTGTGCGATCTGTTTATTTTTGAGTCCCTCAGCGATGAGCGCCACTACCTCTCGTTCTCGTTGAGTCAGAGACCCGATCTTGGCTACCTCTGGATCGATCTCTTTTTCGTCCCTGTGTGACATTTCGCGCAGTATTCGACCGAGCGTCGGACGGTCGAGCCAAATCTCTCCGGCATGGACCTTCTCGATAGCCTTGATCAGCACATCCGGGGCGTGCTCCTTAAGAACTACTCCCATTGCGCCGAGTTGTACGGCCTGGCGGTGCGCATCAGTATCGCGCACACCGGTTAGGACCAGGATTCGAGCGCTCGGCGTTGTTTCGCGCAGTTGAGCGATAAAGTTAATCGCGTTTTCGCCTCCCAGATCCAGATCCAGAAGTATCAAATTTGGTGAAGTACTGGCTGCAAGTTCCATCGCCTCAGCGCGATTGCTCGCCATCGCCACCACGGTCATTCCCGGATGATTATCGATCAGCATGTGAAGTCCCGCGCGCACCACAAGGTGGTCATCGACTATCAGAATTCGAATTGGGGATGAGGTTGGATCAGGGGCTGACATTTATTCGGATATAGGGATGTTATAAGGGAATGTGGATGCTTACAACTGTCTGATTCATATTGTCTGTATAGACCTCGAGCTGACCGCCGAGCGCGGCGGCGCGCTCGGCGAGTGAACGAGGATGAAAAGCCGCTCGCGTTCCATTGTCGTTTGAATTCTTAATGTTTAAAACAAGCACGCCTTTACTGTAGTCCAATTCCGCCTCGGCTCGAGGTGAATGAGTGTGCCGCCTGATATTGCTGAAACCCTCGGTAACCATCTGGAAGATCTCTGCCGCCAGCCGGTCTTTGATGCCGATGTGGTTCGTAGCCTTTACGTCTACTGTAATGCCCGTGGCGGCCGAAAACTTTGAGGCAAAGCGTCTAATTGCCGGCAAGAGCATAGTGTCGTGACGCTCGCTCGCTTTGAGTCCACGAATGTAATGACGCAGTTCTTCAATTTCTGTCATGGTCATTGCCGTAAGCTCTTTAACGTCACGGGCAACGTCGGTATCTCCGCGTTCCATTTTCTGACGAATAGCAGCAAGGCCTAATTGAAGTCCGATGTAAGGCTGAATTACGCCGTCGTGTATGTCACGTGCGATTCGCTGGCGTTCGTATTCTGCTGCTTCCGATGCCAGCCGATCAACGAGGCGGATATTGTCGAGGGCCGGAATGACATGCTCAATCAATTGGAGCACAAATGCAATATCTGAATCGTCGAGAGGCTGCAAAGAGTCAATGATGTAGAAGCGGCCTACTGGCCTGCCCTGGTAATAGAGCGGCAACGACATGAACTCTTTCGCTTCCAAAGTGTTTGCAATCGTGGCGAAAGTCGCGGATACATCGTGAGAGGATAGCCCTGTTCTAATATCATAGAGCAGCCTCTTTGACTTCCGTTTATGAAAGATCAGAGCTGCGGGCGGTGATGGCGACAGCAAGATAGCCGCCATTTCATCGGGTACAGTTTTCACGATGCACTCGCCTGCTGTGGCAGCGCTGACTTTGCGCAACTGGAAGCTTCCTCCAGGAACCTGGACCACGAGAAGACAGGAATCAGCTAAGTAGAAACGACGGAGGCGGTCCATCATTCGGCTCACAGTGTGGTCTAACCCAAAGCGCGGATCCGAAAAGGCCGAGATGTCTTTCAGTAGTCCAAGGCGGCGCTTCAGCTTTACTTCGTAACCACCCCAGTAGGCAATCATGTAACCCAGAATAAGAAGAGAAGTTGGCCGGAGCAGAAATCTGTCCACCTCAAACGTATCGTCCGTTCGAGATACCACCCCCACGATCGTGAAGAGCGACGCGGCAACGAGCGTCATCCGAATCCCTTCGGTAAAACCCCACCCAAAGCAGGCCACGAGGATGGAAAAGAACAGAAAGAAAAAAAAGACGCTATTCGTGCCGCCGCTGAAGGCGATCAAAGGTATATACCACAGCAGATCGAGCCAATGCAGAATCCTTTGCGGCAGCAGTGTACTGCGTCTGAGGGACAGTACATAAACCACCAGACTGTAAACGGTATAAAAACCAAGCGCTATGTTTGCTCCGAAAAACGCGCTTGCCTCAGCGGGATGGAGCATGTTGATGAATAGCGCCGACGCGGCAAGGACCAGCCGCATCGTCGAAATCATCCGCAGGTCGATCCACCTATCGGACGAGACACCGGTAGTCGAGAATATGCTGTCTGTCGTTCCGTGGTCCAACGGAGAGCTCCCCACTTGGTTCAGTGTGAAAAACGCTTCGGCGTTTTTAACTGGATCACCGCTACAACGTACGATCGCTTTTTAACGAGCCGGTGCAAAGTATCCTACGCGAGTGTGGGCCTTGTAGATCGGATTAGTGAGTTCCACTCGCACGCGCCGAAAACCACCATCACGGGTCTTGTTTAAGGGAGGATAATAAAGGCCATACTGATGTCTCAGTTCATCAGCAACTTCGGCGTAGGTCGAGTCGAGAGCCTGAAACGTAAGCGGTTTGTAAAGACGCCCGCCTGTTGCATCGGCTAATTGTTCAAGGTTTTTTTCGCTTTGGTCCAGGACCTTTAAGCCCTCTTTGAGATCATCAATGCGTATTTGATTAAACCTCACGGTGCTGCTGGAGCCATTCAGTAAGTTATCCAATTCGGCCCGTTTGGCGGCGCGTGAAATCTCCGTATTGCTCACCACATAGATCGTCACTTGCGCCCGAAGCAGAGCTTCAAGAGCGCCTTCAATCGTGGTGGTTCCGCGCCCACTATCGATGCCATCCGTTAGCACAATCACGGCGCGGCGCGACTTTGTGTCGCCAAACTGTTCGCGGGAAGCTAACAGCAGCGCGTCATTGAACCGAGTGAACATTCCGGGCTCGATGCGAGCCAGCGCCCGGCGCAGTTGAAAGCGACTGTGAGTCCAGTCCTGCAGCAACTCCACACGATCGTCAAACTTGATCAGGCTGATGCGATCGTCGGCATTCAGTCTCGCAGCAAAGCCTTCGGCGGCACGACGAAAGTCATCGATGTTAGTCGCCACTGACGATGAGGCATCAACCATCAGCACGGCGTCGACAGGCACTTCCCTTAGCGCCAGATCATTCACCGGTTGCTGTCTGCCATCTTCGTACACCCGAAAGTCGTTGCGGGTTAGATCCTTTACCAACCGGCCACTCGAATCGCGCACGGTTACCGGCAACAACACCTCTGTGGTTATTACCGAGATTACGTCTCCCGGAGTTACTTCCTGTTCCGGTTGTTTCTTCAAAGTGGGAACGGGAGGCGGCGCACCAAGAGCGTCAGTGGCGGATGGAGTTGGCGTAGCAGCGGCGATGGGACGGGCGGAAGGCTTTGGCTTCTGTTGCGGTTTTTTCTGAGCACTGGAAATTAGCCCAGCGTCATCCAGGCATAGAGACAACAAAAGAAAAGCTGCCATGCTAAACAGCAGCATGGTTTGGATTGAAAGTCTTTTTTTACCTGCCGGTCTCATAGAGATTCTCGTTTTCGCGGCAAATTGGGTTTACCCCTAAGACTGTGAAAACGACGAAAAGCCACTAACTTCCAAATCCATCCAGAGATTACACAGATGGTTTCGCTGTGTAATCTGTGGATGGATTTCGAGGATCGTAGGGATCTACTTGATCGACTCGTCGCCCATCGCGGCTTTCATGGCCGCCAGGATCTTGTCGCTGACTCGTTGCTTTCGCAGTTCTTCCAACTTCGGAACAGCAAGATCGAATTCGACAGGCGACTGTTCGATTCTGCGAATGATGGTCCCTTCGGAAAAACCTGCTTCGACCAATTCCACAATCGAATCATTTGTCAGCGTCTTCGCTTTTTCCAGCTTGGTTGATCCGTTGCCGCCAGCTTCGGTGGGTGGTCGCAGGATACGTACGGTGGCGCTGCCGGTTGTGACCGTGTCGCCGGAAGCGGATGCATTTCCACCGCGACTTCTGGTTTGACCTTTCGATCCTCCGCTCGAACCGAAAATATTAGTACCCGGATCAGATCCGCCACTTGGACTTGAGCCCTTGGGCATTTCTAACGTGCTTCCCAGAGACGAATCGTCGCCCCACGTGTCATCGTCAAACGGATCCATTCCTTCCTGACGAGCGAGCATTGCGACGATTATCTTTTCACTGACGCCGCTACGCTTGAGATCGATCATTCGATCCGGTGAGAGGTCGAATGCGGGAATGCGCGCGGAGATAATCGAAATGATCGTTTTTTCCTTGAATCCGGCTTTGGCGAGTTTTACTACTGCCGCGTTTGTCAGCGGCTGCTGCTTCTGGCTTTGCTGGGCCAGAAGTGTCGCAGATAGAGTCAATACCAGGGAGACTGCAAGGAGGCTGCGTACAAAAAATAATGTCATGCTGTCACCTGCTTTCAGTGCCTCAAGTTCTACCTCCGCGGACCCGGCACATTGCTGTCATCCTGCGGTTGGCGCCCGCTTAAGCCATAGCGTTTGCCAATCTTCTTTACATATTCACGAGTCTCTCGATACGGCGGCACGTTACGACCATACTTCATTACGGCGCCTTCGCCGGCATTATAACTCGCCAGGACCAGATTGACCTGTCCGCCAAACATGTCCATCAGCTCCCGCAGATACTGTGTGCCGCCACGGATGTTCTCGGCCGCGTCAAACGGACGCCGCACCCCAAGCCGGCGCGCTGTGCCGGGCATGAGTTGCATTAAACCCTGGGCCCCTTTCGGACTTCGCGCGCGAACTCGGAAATGCGACTCCTGCTCGATAACGAGAAACACCAGATATGGATCGAGTCGCACTCGCTCGGCGTTCGATTTTATCAACTGATCGATCTGTGCGCTTCCCGAGGTCCAATCTGTGCCCCTGAAACCCGAAGGCGTTGACGATGGGTCCTCGCGTTCGATGCGCGCAATCCGTTCGCGGTCTACAAAGACTGAGACGGTTCCGCGGTGATACCAGGCGCCCTCGTCCGTTTCGTTTACGTCGTCGACCTTGAAGCGAGCGCCACCCACGAGATAAATCCAGATCGACTTTGCGACCATGGGTTTCGCTGAAGCAGCTTCGCTTTTAGCTTCACTTTGCGCGCTACTCTCGTTTGTTTTGGGCGCGGCATAAACAGGCTCAATTTTCGATACATTCTCGAGGCTCTGAGTGACGCCGCCGCGCGTGTACCAAACCACCGTACCCTGTTTCCAGGCTTCGTCCACGACGATGGTCCTGCCATCAACCAGCGTGATTCGTTTGCCCACAACTTCGCCTGTTGCGACTTCACCAGACACGGAACTGCCGGCGTCCTTCTGCTTAGCCGGTTTGCGAGCTTGTGTTTGCGCACACGTCACTGTCGCGCAAAGCAGTAATGCGCCGATCAAGGCGAGAGACTGGACCGTCCTTGTTCTCATAACCTCAGCTAGTAACTACCGTTGGTTCTGCTGTCGCTTGGATCGTCGCAGTCCTGGACGCCTGATGCGAAACTGAAGCGCGACCGAAGTAATTGTTCCACGCGAGATCGATCAGTTCGGAACTCAGATGCGGCGCCAGGCCTCTGAACTGGCAGATATCGCTGACTCGATTCAGCAGATCGCGCGGCTCACAGGATTTTAGCGACCGGCCTTCCGCAAGATATTTCTTCAGCAGATGCGAGAGACTAGCCTGGTCAAACGCTATTTGGCGTCTTGCCGCGGCGCGCTTAAATATCTCGGTGTAATCGGCGATTGAAGGTGATTCAATGCATGCCCGATAACCGAAACGGCGCAAGAAGGCCTCATCAACTAAGCGATCTTCGTCGAGATTGGTCGAGAATACTACCAACTGTTCAAACGGTAGTTCAATCTTCTTTCCGCTGCGCAGAGAAAGATAATCGACTCTTCGTTCCAGGGGCAGAATCCAGCGATTGAGCAGGTCGCGAGGATCGATGCGCTGGCGGCCGAAGTCGTCAATCACGAGCGTGCCGCCGTTGGATTTTATTTGAACTGGGGCATCATAGAATCTTGCTGAGTCAGACCACCACAGCCCGGTGTTCTCGAGTGTCAACTCACCTCCGACCATGATGAGTGGCCGTTCGATTTCGACCCAACGTGAATCACGTTCCGTCGCTTTTTCCACGACTCGCGTATGGCAGTGTGGATCGTAGATGCGAATGACTTCGCCTTCTGCTTCCACCGCGTAAGGAATCCAAACGGATCCAGCCAGGACCGCGTTGATTCGTTCTGCAACTGCTGTCTTCCCGGAACCCGGCGGACCACTGAGGAACAGCGCCGAGCGTGAGTTTATGACGCAGCCGAGTGTTTGGAGCAGAGATTCCGGCAGCACCAGATCAGAGAAGGCGCGTCGGACGGTTTCGATCGATGCCGGACTCGAAGGCCCTGCCTGGAGTCGCATCATGAAAGCGTAGTCTTCGAGCGAAACTGGCGCTGGTCCAAGATAGCCACACTGGGCCTTAAGCTGTGCGAGATGTTCCCAACCCTGGTCCAGCATTGCATAGTGCGTATTATCGCCGGCGCTCTGAAGCCGCATCTCGATCAGCTTCTCTCGATAGAGTTGATAGAGGAGTTCTTCGATCAGAGCTGGAGGAAGACGAAGCTTTGCCGCGATAGATACTCCGGTAGGGTTTTGTAAGAGTGAAAGGTGTTTGAGCGCAAGGTCACCCAGAAGTGTCTGTGATACACCGATCTCACTGAACTCTTCCGGGGTTGGTGGGCCAAACTTTTCCAGTTCGGTTCGGGTTAAAAAATTCAGCAGGCCCATCGCGGTTAATCCTGTAGTGGTCGACTCCTGAGTTCGACGTTCGCGAGTGTCGTTGATGAAGTAGGCGAAATTACTTTTGCACTTCAGCAGATGTTTGCAGTGCCAAAAGCGTCTTTCGAGCAACTGTCGCATCTGAGATTCTGCCGGTCATGTTGTAAAGACCCGTAAGTCTGGTTAAAACCTCAATTGAGTTGGGCCGCAGAGCATGGGCGACTTCCAGATGCTTGATGGCTTCCTGGCCCATACCCTGACTCAGGAGTTGGGTAGCCATGTTTACACGTGCGTCAAACTCACCGACGGCCTGCACAAAACTCAAATAGGCATCGTCAAACTTTCCTCGTTGACACTGAGCGACGGCAAGGTTGTTCCAGATGCGCGCATCGGTTGGGGAGAGTTTAGAGGCGCGCTTCAGATATTTGACTGCAGCTTCGAAGTTGCTGGTCTTGAGGAGAAGGAAACCATAGTTGTTGAGATACTGTGCGTTGTCTTTATCAGCTTTGACTGCGGCTTCGAAGGCTTTCAGGGCTCGGTCTGGCATGCCCATGCTGCTATAAGTAACACCGAACAGATTCTGGACCTCGGCGGATTTTGGATCTGCTGCTTGTGCGGCGGTCAGTTCCGCGAGAGCTTCATTTACCTTGCCAGCATTCAATAGTTCGCGGCCTCTTTGCAGGTGTACTTCCACCGGAGCACTTTCGGCAGTGACAACAGACTTCGGAGCATCAGTGCGCGCGTCTACGATGCGAATTACCTTTGCACTCTCGAACGTGGCCCTTTCTTTCTCAGTCGTTTTGCGCGCTGATGATCGCTCAGCTTTCTTACTACCGCCGCCAAAGAGGCGGCCCAGTGCGCGGAACGGCGCTCCGAGGGCCCGGGCAAGACTGTTGCCTTTCTTCTTCTGTGTTGCTTCCGTCGTCTCCTGATCGATCTCGCTGTCGCTGGCTTCGGCTGCCTCCGCGGCCGTGAGCGCTGCCCAGTCGAAACCTTCAGCAGTCGCAATTCGGTGATACGGCACCAACACGAGTACGAGAAAGACCGCCATCAAAGAAGAAGCGAAAGTACTTTTAGCCATGAGTTTCTCCAGTTTATAAGCCACGGAACAAGTCGATGAGATTCAAAGCGGCTGGCGCCAGAATCACCAGAATGATTACCGGAAACAGAAACGCTGTAAGCGGGAAGATAAGCTTTAACGTTGCCTTTTGTGACATCTGTTCAGCTTTTTGACGACGCTTGGTGCGGAGCGAATCTGCGAATACTCGAACTGCCTTGGCGATCGACGATCCGTAACGATCCGCCTGTATCAGCAACGCAACAAAGGCGCGAATATCATCAACCCCTGTTCTTTCTGCGAGATTGCGTAATGCTTCTTCTCGGCCACGGCCCACACGAATTTCCAGATTCACTAACTCCAGTTCGTAATGCAGATCCGGATGCGTTTTTTTCAGTTCTTCGGCAACGCGATTCAGTGCGGCGTTTAGACCAAGACCTGCTTCTACGGCGACAACCAACAAATCGAGTGTATCGGCGAGACCCCAGGTGATGCGAAGTTTTCGCTGCTTAATCTTGTTGCTCAATATCACTCGCGGTAAGTAAAAGCCTTTGGCTGCACCAAGCAGACTCAACACAACAGTCGTGTTAAACGGTCGGTCCAGCAGATAGCTGGTAGTGATCACCAAAGTTGGCAACGCTACGATGAGACTTATCTGTATCGCGCGAAACGCCATCGCAGCATCGGGAGATCGGTATCCGGCCTGAAGCAATCGCTTTTGCAGTTTTGCCGCTTCAACGGCTGAAAGTGGAACGATCCGATTCAGTGGCTCGGCCACGCGCTCGGCCATCGTTGTAACCGGATTATTCTCGATAAGAGTGAGTGAAGGATCGATACTCTCCAGCCGCGCTGTCACAACGTTTTGCGGTCGGGCAAGTAACCAATAAACACTCATCACTCCAAGAGTCAATGAAGTGAATGTCAGTATGACGATTAGGATTAACATCTCAGCACTTTCTTTCCGGCAAGAGGTTGTCTCTTAAACTTTGATCTTCAGGATTTTTCTGATCGTAAGCGTTCCTAACAGCTGAAGGATTACGGCAACCACGATTACGACGTGTCCTCGTGGATCATAGAGAAGCGGCGCCATGTATTTCGGGTTGATCATGGTTAGCACAAAAACAAGCAAGAATGGCAAGCCGCACAGAATCCACGCTGAGCCCCGTGCGCTTGTTGTCATCGTTCGGAAATCCTCCATCAACTTGTACCGCTCGCGAATTGTATGCGCGACCTTTTCAAGAATTTCTGAAAGGTTGCCGCCCGTTTCGCGCTGAATATGAATTGCGGTTACGCAAAGCTGCAGGTCGGGAAGGGGAACACGTTCTATCAGTCGATCCAGAGCTGCTTTTGTCGAAAGCCCTAACTTTTGCTCTTCAAAAGTTATTCGAAACTCTGAGGCGATGGGGTCCGGCATCTCACTCGCAACCTGATTCAACGATTCGGAAAATGCGTGTCCGACCTGGAGGGATCGACTCAGGAGATCAAGAGTATCCGGAAGTTGCGAGTTGAATTTGTTTAGTCGTTGCTTACGTTTTCGATTTACATGCAGTAACGGAAGGACGGCTGCAACCAGGGCGATCACAAATGCGAAAACTATGTTCAGCACCGTATAAGCAGCTAATCCAGCCATCAGCCCCGCAATTAAACAGAAAGTCAATAAACGACTGACCGTGATCCTTACATCAGCCTGCAGGACCATCTGATCCAGTCTTTTTACGAAATTGAGCGACGATAGCAGCCGGTTGAGAGTTGGACTGCCGCCGATTGAGTCATCACGGACTATCTGAATCGTTTCTTCGAGCGAGAGTTCTGAGTTTTCTTCTAATGCTTCAGCGACGCGCTGTTGCAGGCGAGCCTCTCTGGCGTCTGCCTTGCGCGTCCCAATCAAGAACAGCGCGTAGGTGATTAAAAGAAAGAAAAGGAAAATTAACGTTGAAATTAACATCTCGCCTCCTTAGAAGAACGCCGGTAATTGCATTCCGTACTGCTTCAATCGCTCTGCAAAACGCGGTCGAATGCCTGTAGTTCGGAAACGTCCCATCACTATTCCGGCGGCATCAACACCCATGCGTTCGAATAAGAAAATTTCCTGCATCGCGATCGTTTCATTTTCCATGCCCGTGATCTCGGAAATGGAAACGATGCGACGGGTTCCATCAGTCAATCGCGCGACCTGAATTACAAGATTCACAGCCGAGGCGATCTGCTGGCGCATAGCGCGGTCAGAAAGTCTCATTCCCGTCATTTGAATCATTGTCTCGAGTCGGGCCAGAGCATCTCTTGGAGTATTGGCGTGGATGGTTGTTAGCGAACCATCGTGACCGGTGTTCATCGCCTGTAGCATGTCGATGGCCTCACCGCCGCGAACTTCGCCTATCACGATCCGGTCTGGTCTCATTCGCAGTGAGTTCTTCACCAGGTCTCTCTGGCTTACTTCACCACGGCCTTCAATATTGGACGGACGCGTTTCCAATCTGACAATGTGCGGCTGCTGAAGCTGTAATTCAGCTGAGTCCTCAATTGTCACAATGCGTTCGTCGGCCGGAATATAAGCGGACAAGGCGTTCAGCAGCGTGGTTTTACCGGCACCAGTACCGCCGGAAATGACCATGTTCAATCGGGCGCGAACACACATTTCAAAGAGAATGGCAATTTCTTTAGTCAACGCGCCATTCTCAATGAGGGCCGGCATTTTTAAAGGATCCGTTCCAAAACGGCGGATCGAAAGAGTTGGACCATCGATGGCCAACGGCGGAATGATGGCGTTCACGCGAGAGCCATCGGGCAGACGCGCATCGACCATTGGCTGAGCTTCATCGATACGGCGGCCAACCGTTGAAACGATCCGCTCGATAACCCGCATCAAGTGTTCGTCGTCTTTAAAGGTGATCGCCGTTTTTTCAAGTCGTCCGCGTCGCTCGATATAAATGTTTGCATGAGAGTTGACGAGAATGTCCGAGATTGTCGGGTCGGCTAGCAACGGCTCGAGTGGTCCAAGTCCAAAGAGCTCATGGTGCACTTCGCTAACGAGACGATCTCTCTCAATGGTTGAAAGCGGGAGATTCTCCGCCAGGAGGAGATCTTCTGCGAGACGCGATACTTCCGCATGGACGCGATCAGACGGGAGCGTGTTCAGCTTCATGAGGTCCATGCGCGTGATTATTGCGCGATGGAGTCGTGCTTTAACCTCCTGGAAGCCCTGATTGCCGTAAGTTGATTCATCGAGGCGTGTAGCGGTACCGCCTTCGCCATCCCGTACATATCGTTCTCTCAGTGCCATAAACTCCCCTCAGTTCTAAAGACTCAAAAATGATTTATGCATTGTCAGGCAACGTAGAAAGCTCAAGTGCACTGGTCGTCTGACGGCCGAATACCGATCGCAATAGCTTCTTGCGCGGCTGGGGAGTGGACGTTTGTCCCTGTGCTGCGAACAGCGATGCTATTCTTTTGATCTCCAATGCGATCTTCGACGAAGGCTCACTGTACACAAGCGGTCGTCCCAGGTTGATAGAATCCATGACTCTCCGATAGTCGTTCGGCACAAATCCAATCAGACGCTCTCCGAGGTGACCTTCAACTTTTTGCAACTCAACATCAATACCCTTACTCCAGCGATTGACCACCACACTTACTTTCTCTCTTGGATAGCCCAGATGATCGAACACCTTCAACGCTCGCTTGGTACTGCGGATGCCCGGAATGTCCAATGTCAGGGTCAGTAAAACGTCATTTGCCGAATCGAGCGCCGATACAGTTATCGGATCAAACGTATGAGGAAGATCGAGTACTACACACTCGAACTTTTGGCTAAGCAGATGAAGAATCTCCGGAATGTCCTGAGGTGCAATCTCTTCAGCTTCGTGCGCTTCGTTGGGCGCAGCGAGCAGAGAAAGTTGTGCAGAGTGAGGTGTCAACATACTCGAAATGAGTGACTCGTCGAGCCTCGAGCGATTCCGAGCAAAATCCACCAACGAGTATTTCGCGTCCAACCCGAGAAAAGACGCTGCATCACCAGCCTGCAGGTTAAGGTCAACCAAAACTGTTGGGACTCCCACTGCCGCCGCCAAATTCGTTCCCAGGAAAGAGACACCCGCTCCGCCTTTACCGGAGAATACGGCGATAACTCGCGAGCTCTTTGCCGAAGAACTCATCTCTTCAGTGCGCAGTTCTGCAACCCGGCTAAGCACGGTTTGAAACTCATCGGCGATGATCGGAATTTGCAGGAATTCGTTAGCACCAGCTCTAATGCTGCCTAAAATCAGAGCGGGTGATGCATTTGCTGCGGCCGCGATAATCGCAATTCCCGAATTCATTGCGACCAGCTTCTTGATAAAGGAGAACTCCTTGTCGGGATTTGCTGCGTCCAGAACAAGAATTGTTGCAGACGGTCTAAGTCTAACGATTTCGGCAAGCATTTTGTCGTGCGTATCGCACTCAGAGAGCAGTCTCGCCCGACCGTTTGCATTTAACGCTTCCTTAATCGGTTGTGAGGCCGCCGAATTCCTGGCCATGATTGTGAATGTTAGTGGTTGCATGACTTAACTCTTTTTGACCCGTTGATTAATTGCTATTTACTCATTACGACTAAACTCGTAATTGCCCTTCTTATGCAGAGCATTAAATATCGGCCGGTATGAAACCAGCACTCTCTCCTTGCACGGTTGTTTCGTACGCAGGCATCGTCAGCGTAAGCCCCATGAAGTTGTATTGGTAACTCTCAATCTTGACCGTGACAGTGCCCGTCGCGACGCCAAACGCGGGACTGGTAGAGTACGTGACCGTTACATTCGATGTTGTGAGATTTGGCAAAAACGGATTCGACAAAGCATTTGGACTGTCGTAAACGACGACGTTCTTAACGCGATCGAGCGTCGTGCCTCGATTTGCGCACGCAGCAAACGCTGCTACATCAGGGCATTGGTTGGCGGCGTATCGCGCACCTCGTCTGGTAGCTTCTACTAAACCGTTGTGTGTGTAGAAAAAGTGTCCGCCAGCGACGACCGCTACGAGCATCAGGAAAAAGAAAGCAGCCGTAACGGCAAATTCCACGACGGCGACGCCGCGTTGTGATTTTTTGCTTTTTTCACTTCTCATAATTAAAAAACAATTCTCATCCGAGATGCGCTTTAGTGCATGTAACGCATCTGCGTGGACGGCTCTAGTGAAAAATAGAAAGTCGAGCTGCTGGTGTTGGTCGCTCCGCCCATATTAAAAACCAACGGTGCAAAGGTGTAGCCTGTAATCTCGACCTTCACATACCGTGGACCGATGAAGGTTGGTGATGTATTGGGGAGCGTCACCAAAACGTTCGACGTAGTCAGGCCAGGCACAATGGTTTTTTTCGGAGATCCGTTGGTCTCAGTGCAACCGCTTTCGTAACCACAGACTACAAGGTACGCGGCTCTTAGCTTCACCGCCGCTTTAGTCGCGTCGTCTGTTGCTTCGGCATCCTTCTCAGTTGAAAGGAAACGAGCGCCAACTTTAGTGGCTTTGGCTAAGGTCGTGTACGTGTAAAACAAACGACCAAGCTCCGCAACTCCTACAAATAACATCAGCAGAATCGGAAAAACTATGGCCAGTTCAACTACGGAAGATCCGCGTTCGTCCGTTACCAATCTAGAATGAAAAAGTCGCAGCTTCATAAGTCTTCTCACCACCTCACCTGAAGATGACGGGGAGCGTCACACTGGAGCTTTCGCCGGTCGGAACGACGGGGTTGAGTGGTGGTGAAATAGAAACGAGCTCCACCGTCATCGCACCGCAGAGAGGGTTGGCTGAGCAGTTGCCGTTTTCTACGTAGGCCTTGCTCTTCAGAAAGAAGAGTCCCCAGTATTGAATGCCTGTCGTATATGAAGGGTAACTTGCCTGCAGCGGCGGTGCTCCATTTGGCATGATTATCGGCATTATCAACATCCGCCGGTCCTTCTCAATCCATTGAGTATTTGTAGTTGGAGCAGTAATCGGACTGCCATTGACGTACTCCTCGTGCGTAATGCCTTCACGGATGTTGGCATCAGGATGATAGATATTGGGCTGAAGCGCATTACCATACCCGTTCGCATAGTCATTGAAACGAGTATTTATTCCATCCCCCGAGTTCCTTGGTCCATTGTTCTTGTTTGAGCTGGGCGTCATATTGATGTTGTCGCCGAGCTTCTTACAAAAATTAGGAATGCCAGCAGTCAGAACGGCAGTCTCTCCGGTACCATTACCGTTAATGTCCGGCACTTCGAGGATGATGTAGTCCTTCTCGGCCAGCACTGCCGCAGTCCCGGTACCCTGATTGAATTTCAGGGGCATTACCGTACCAACGGCAGCAAGTGGAAATTGGATGGCAACGGCGGCCGGAAAGAAATCACAGATTGTCGTTGGCGCTATTCCAGAGTTTCCAGCCACAGCTTGTCTATTCTCGGACCATGATGGACCAAGCGCAGTGGATGCGAAGAGCATCGCGGTTGAAGCTGATCCAGTAATAACTTTTACGAAGCGAATGTTCGCAGGGTTATTCTTGGCAGTTGCTGCGCTCACGTAGTCGGTATCAGGGTAGAGGTTCCTCGCGAATGTGATTGAAGAAATGGTGACGGCGCCTTTCCCAAAGCCGTAACTGTTCGCGATTTGGTTTGCGCGTGTAACCGCCGCGTCAATCCCCAGATCGCCACCATTCAATTCTTTTGCCGCGGTGAGTGCAGCCGCGTCTGCCGCGTTCTGAAGTTCGGCTCGAACGGTATAGATCCGGGAAATGTCAATGCACAAACCGACCATCAGGATCAGGAGGAGCATAGATAATGCCGTCATGATTAGAACGGATCCACGCTCGCCATCTCGCTGACGGTCGGTAGAAAGTTTTTCTAGAGACATATTCAACTCCCTTTCCCCAGGGTCAAATACTCTTCTTTACTGATTTGGTTTTTTCTCTCCCGGGACCACCGGAACCGCTGCCGAAACGTCCGGGTTAGCCTTGTTGGTTGTTCCATTAGTCGCCGGAGCAGCAGTTGGTCCATCAACTTTTGGAGTCACGACAGGTTGCGTGTTCGGAGTCGCGGATTCACTTTGGCCTGAGCTGTTGATCATGAAGCCGCTCGGTCCTTTCAGATCGCCGCTCTTTGGTTCAATGCCCAGAAGCGAACCGTTCTTCAAGCTTTCGACGTTCGGAATGCGCGGCAGATCATCGCGATTAACTGGTTGGACCATCTGCGCGGTAACGATGAACATCAGCTCGGTTTCGTTTTTCTGAAACTGCTTCGACCTGAAGAGGTTTCCGAGAATCGGGATGTCGCCGATACCTGGAACCTTGGACAATGATTGCGTCTCGCTGTTGTCGAGGAGACCGGCGAGGGCGAAACTCTGACCGTCGCGTAATTCAACGCCTGTCCTGGCGCGCCTCGTACGCAACGCGGGGATAAGGAAGCCTTCAAACCTGACGCCATTGGTGGAATCGAGGGTGGAAACCTCCGGCTCCAGTTCGAGACGAATGTGATCTTCGTCAATAATCGTTGGTTTGAAGTTGAGACGAACGCCGTATTCCTTGAAAACTATAGTAACTGCGGTACCTGCGGCGTTGGCTCCTGCTGACTGCACGATCGGAATCGGGAATTCGCCACCCGCAAGGAAGCTGGCTTCCTGTCCGTTCATCGCGATCAAGTTGGGCTCGGCTAAGGAACGGAGCGCGCCATTCGTTTGCAATGCCTTGATCATCGTGGCCGTATTGCTGCCCAGCACGAAGAGATTCAGTCCACTAAAGGTACTCGACAAAATTCCGTTGGTAACGTTTGAGAGATTTCCTGGACCGCCACCGCTGGCGAAGGCGCCGGTTCCCGGGCTCGAGTTATACATATAAGAGGAACCGAGTTCGCGCAGCTTGCTGCGATTGACTTCTGCGACTCGGACCATCAGTTGAACCTGGCTCTGATTTTTCACCGGCGACTCGAGCAGATTCACAGTCTTAAAGCCAGCCGCCTGGACCACAGCGTCTGCCTGCAGGGCAATCTTGGGATCGCTCACTTGACCTGACAGAACCACCGAACCGTTGGCCTGACTCAGTCTGATATCTTCTTTCTGGAACAACGCGCGAATCTGTGAATCGATCAGCGACAGATTCGTTCGGACGTAAACATCAAAAATGAGAAATCGTCCGGTGCCCTTTTCCCATGAGATAAAGTTGATCTGGCCGAAGGCCTTGCCATTCACGACTACCTGGTTCGAGCCGACGAGCACGGCTTCTGCAATCTCCGGATTGGAAACTGAGAAGCGCTCGATCGGGCTGCTGAAGGAAATCAGTTTCGACTGACCAACGAGCACGTTAATGGGAATGATCTCTTTGTTGTTAGAGAACGTGGCGTTGGTGCTTTGATCCTGCGCGCAGAGTGGAAATGCGCAAAGCAGAACCGTCGCGAGAACGACGAAGAAGCGAGTGGAATAACGCGGCTGCATGTTGATATTAGCTCCTTGCTTTTGAGAATTCTTTGGTCGAGCGGTGCGGCATTTATTTGTCGACCATCAGGCCGGCAAGCCACCCACTTCTACGGTTAATCGTTCGGTATATCGACGTCACGTCGCTTCGCGCCTTCGATCAGCTCGATCGAGTTACGCGAAACGGGTGGTGCCGCGGTTACAGGCTTCACATCGCGCGCCGGTTCATAGCTGACTCGTTTGACCTTTGGTCTCGGTGCTGGTTTCGACTCGACGGCTTTTTCGGTGGCAGGCTGCGGCGCTAGTTGTAGAGACTCTCCTGCAAGAAGCGTTGTCTTGTTGGCGCCCGCAGTGCGAGTGTCTTCCTGGTCCCCGAAATTTCTCATCACGAGTTGCAGTTTGCTTTCGTTAGCTGCAAGGACGAGCTTCTCAGCCTGATCCGGGGTAACCAGCAACGTAACGGCATTAACCTGTGATGGCTGGCGTTGATCGGAAGGTGAGTCGAGCTTGGCGCCACTGGCGAGCACCTTGATGTTTTGCAAAACGATCTTGGAGATTGGACCTTGAGCGGCGGCGGCGTTGCCGGCGACCGGAATAATGACCGCGACCACATCCACATATGATCCCGGCATAACGAAGCCTGAGACACCGACAATTTCATCAACCTTGACCGTCAAGGCGCGAAAGCCCGGGGGAATCACGGCGCTAAGTCCTGATTCGGTGCCGGCGGGCGCCAATTTTAGATTCGTAACGGGCTCACGCACTCCGATCGGAATCACAGCTACTCTGTCCACTACGTCGTTCAATTTCCTGAAAGCTCCCTCAGGTGCTGAACCGTTAGGAATAGGTAGCATGTCCAACTGCTCAACCGTGATCTTCGCGCCTACCGGAATCTCGGTTTTGGCGACTACCACGTTGTTGAGGTCTCTTGCGTAGGTCTGCACGCTGGCGAGATAGCGAGTGACCAACATCACCGCAAGTAGTCCGCAAATTACTGCGCCTGTAAGCGCGAGGATGAGACGTCTATTTCGCATGACTCAATTCTCCATACCGAAGTTGCGTTAAAGCCTGTGGGCGGCGCCTCAGGCGTGAAACAGAAAAAAGGCAATCAAACTGCCGAAGCAGATTGGCACGGCGTAAGGCAGCGTATAACTGCGATCCGCGGGAATGGCTAAGCGCGGCACCGTTTGTCCGGGCAGCAAGCCATAGAAAAACTGAAATACTCCAAACATCGTTGTGCCCACGCGTCGCGCGTAAATCATCTTGCAGATCGCAAAGATGCCGCCCGTGAGAGCCACGACGATGAGCGTTGGCAAAACCATGTAGACACCACCGATTGCTCCAATGGCGCCGAAGAGTTTCACATCACCCGCTCCGAGAGTGCCGAAGACGTGCAGGAAGAAGAACACTCCAAAAGCGAATGCGAATCCGCCGAGACTCAGGAGCAGTCCATTTAATCCGCCAAAAACTGTGTTGAGTATGATTCCCCCAACGAGAATTACCAGCACCAGCTTATTGGGGATACGCCGATAGCGTACGTCCATGTAAACAATCATGAGTGCCAAAGGAAAGAACAGCAGCGCCATGGCAATATTTTGAGGTATCGTCATCCGTTTTTCCCGTGCTTAACAGCCTAGTGAAAGTCTCGTGCCCGAGTTCAATGGTTCAAACAAACAGTGAGCGAGCTTACGCCACCGTGGTCGGCGTAAGCTCGTCACTCATCCGACATTCGGATTAGAGCGTTGCTGTCGTACTCTTGGCGGCGGCGTTCTGCAGCGTGTTTCGAACGCTTTGACCCCAACCCGATCCGTAAATCAGAAGTGCAACTGCGGCAACGATGGCAGCCACAATCGCGTATTCGATAGTCTCAATGCCAGACTCGTCATTGATAAAGTTCTTGATCATCTTGGTCATTTGTCGTCACTCCTTAGGTGTTTAAGTTTTTGTTCCCTGCCCGACAACGAACTGAAATCGGGTTTTGGGAAGAATTGCACTAGAACTGAAGGCGTCATCCCAGGATCCTGAGTGAACGCTCCTGCCAATCACGGCAACATTTCGAGTGCGGCGCCCTTAAGTGCAACGGCCATACCACGAGGTCCAATAGTTATTGGGATTTTGCATTTCGCTGGTGACCTTACAAAAGACAGAGCATTTTGAGAGGTTTCCAAGATTGGACTTGGCCCACAGTCTCGCTCGGTGTGGTCGCCGCAAGTGTTGTTCACGTTGAACACTGCTCATGAGCGCGCAGTTGTGTCAGATCAGCTTGCTGCAATACGGCGCTATCTAGTTTGAATTTGAACGTCTGCTTGGAGTGCTCCAACTTGTTGGCGCCTCATGTTTACCAAAAGCATGGCCAGTTCACCGCACTTCAAGATGGCGCCCGGAAACGAACTGCGTCTCGACGATCCTTAGTGAGATATCGGACGGTTCCTGGCGTCCAAATGAAAAGCAGCCTGCCGTTCCAACCCAAGGTTTACTTTGAGTTGAATCGCAGGCCGCCTCGATAATGACGCGGGCGCCAGAACCTTTCAGCTCTGGATAGCCCGTCGTAAAGCCGGCTTACAGCGTTGCTGTGGTGCTCTTCGAGGAAGCATCATTAAGCGTGTTTTTCACGCTTTGACCCCAACCCGAGCCGTAGATCAAGAGTGCAACTGCCGCAACGATTGCGGCGACGATTGCATACTCAATGGTCTCGATACCAGATTCATCCTTGATAAAGTTTTTAATGGTTTGCATTTCTTGCTCCTTGGTTTTGCAGTTTTCTCCTTCTGAGGCCAGCACCATTGAAGTCAAGCGACCTCTTCGGGAGCGTGGACCGCAAAAGTCAGTGCCTGGACTTGCGAGGCACTTAAATGATCTGTAGTCGGGACGAGGCTTGTGCAACGAATGTGCCAGTGGGCGATGATTAAGGTACCAGCGTTAGAAGAGTTGATTGTCGAGCGTGGCCCAATTCTCCAGATCAGCGAATTCCCTTGGAAAGCCTTAATTTTACCTGGTCCAATGAAATGGGACTGGGGAAAGGTTGTTCAATCCTAAAGTCCCCGTCAAAACGGACAACAGGTTTGTACACGCCGGGACTTGTCCATTGTTTTGCTACAACTGCTCGCCAGCGAGCAGTTGAACAGCCGCGACATTTTCCAAATATAGCAAGTTCAGAACGGCGAGTATTTTGCGTTCAGTGGACCAGTTATGAGCACCGCCATTCTTACGGCGTCGAAAGCCCCAAAATGGATCATCAGCCAACGCGATGATCTGTTTTGGTTATTGGCAGCACGTTCGCCGGATACGTGTCACTTGCGATCATTGTCGGCGCTACCTCACGGGCTCGATTATTGAGTCTGGCGTGTGCGGGGAGATAAAGAACTGGCCCAGGCTCTCCGCATCGCTTAACGCGTAGGGCTAACTAAATGCTAACTGAACAATAGGTCATATGAGCACTCTCATTATTATCAAGGCGAACGCACGTGTCCGTGAAGATCCCGAACTCGCACGTGCCCTGAATCTCACCTAACTCCTTGGCCCAGGATTTGGCGGTTTTCAGGGAATTCCAACTAATTGAGCGTTTCCCTAAATTGGAAAAAAGATTTGACTCAATGTTGGTGATGCTATACAAGACAAATTGCCTTCAACAGTTCTCGCTTGATGAGGAGAAGAACCGCCCATGCAACTAAACTGGATCAGCATCGTTGCAATCCTGATCATAATTGCCCTGGTTGCTTTTCTGATTATGCGTCGCAAAGGCTAATAAGATTAAGGCAACTGCTGTTCGCATCAACAATTAGAGAGTCCGATTGTTCTGTCCCTCTATTGGTCGGCTTCTAAGTCCAATTTCACTGGTTAAAGTCAGCGTTAAGAGGCACACGGACTGTGACGAAGTGTCCCTATAATAGGGAACTTCTAACGGGCCTGTGCGTTGAGCCATTCACAGCTGGCTGCAATCTCAGAATTCCTCAGCAGTAGTCTCGATGTTTGTTGTATGTCACATTCGGTAAACACGATTGAAGGCGAGGGCCGCGATCTCCACCAGGCTGTGCAACACTCTCCAGTCTTCTCGCGTCAACGGCTTGCCGTCTTCTTCTTCATGATTGCGATCTTTGCCGCAGCTGCAAGACCGATTACCGATCCGGATTTCTGGTGGCATCTAAAAACGGGCGAGCTCCTCGTACAGATCAAAGCCATACCCACGACTGATATGTTCTCAACGTTGCGCTTTGGGCACGAGTGGGTCACTCATGAATGGTTATCGGAACTGTTCATGTATAGCGTATTCCGGGTTGCAGGTTTTGGTGGACTGATAATCTCATTCGCTCTCATCATCACGATCGCATTCTGGACCATGTATCGACGCTGCCTGGAAAGAACCGGCCAACCTTACATTGCGGGCTTGGTCATGATTCTTTGTGCAGCCGCAACGGTGCCTGTCTGGGGAGTTCGGCCGCAGATGTTCTCAATTCTTTTGGCTGCGGTCTATCTCGTTATTCTGGATCGGTATTGTAGTAAGCAAAAAACTCGTCAGGTTTGGTGGCTAATTCCGCTGATGATCCTTTGGGTCAACATGCATGCTGGATTCGCCGTAGGAATAGCTCTCATCGCTATTACGATTGTGGGTTTGGCAATCGACGCTCGACTAGTTCACAAGGCTTCGCTCAATTCAATTTGGGAACGGATTCGGAAGCTGTGCTTAGTAGGACTACAAACCTGTGTCGCGGTTTTGATCAACCCGAATGGATGGCGAATCTACTGGTATCCGTTTGAGACGTTGAGATCTAAGGCTCAGATGCAATACATCCAGGAGTGGAAAGCACCCAACTTCCAGGATCCTATGTTTCTGGCTTTGCTGCTGTTGATTCTCGCCATCATTTATGTGTTGGCTTTATCAAGTAGACGACCTCGTCCAAGCGAAATCCTGATTTTGCTAGGTACGCTGGCAGCAACACTTCGATCGGCTCGAAACGTTCCATTCTTCGCGTTGGTGGCAGCTCCACCGTTGGCCCGGAGCTTGTGGGTTTGGTATTCCGATTACAGGAAGAGCAAGTCAGAAAGCTCTCCGCCGGTCAGTCAAAAAACCGTGCCCCTGGAGCCATTGCTTAACATTGCGATTTTTGTGGTTCTTCCTGCGCTCGCTGCTCTCATAAGTGTGCAACAAACAATCGGCAGGCAGCTTCGGGTCGAAGGCGAGAATTTTCCCATTGCCGCAGTACAGTTCATGAAGTCACAAAACCTGCCCCAGCCGATCTACAACGAGTATCACTGGGGTGGTTACCTGATCTGGAATCTCTATCCACAGTATCGAGTCTATATCGATGGCCGCGCCGACGTTTATGGGGATGCTTTCATTGAACATTATTTCGTTATCCACGATGGCGAACCCAATTGGCGGATGATTTTGGACTACCACCAGATTGGAACGGTGATCGTTGAACCAAATACTGCCATTGCCAGCCTGCTTCGCGAAGATTCCAGCTGGAAAAATGTTTTTGAAGATAAGCGAGCTGTAGTTTTTACGAGGTAAGTAAAGTGTGGGATAAGTCATCGCTCAAATGGTGCGCGTTCACATTGATCGCGATGACCTTCTTATCGCTTTTACCACAAACGCGGTTGTGGCTTGCGCGAGGCTCGGAATGGCAGGGAGCATACGCAACCGTTGATGGAGATGAGTTTCTATATTCAGCTTATGTTAATGCCTTGATAGATGGTCGCCCACGCCGCAACGATCCTTTCAGTGCACGAAACGATAATCCGAAAGCACCATTGCCCGAATCGACATTTTCCATTCAGTTTATCCCTTCCGCTGTGATTGCTTCACTGGCAAGAGTGAGTGGGATTACGGCGTCAACCGCTTTTATTATTTTGATTGCGGTTGCAGGCTTGCTCGCGAGCTCAGCTGTGTTTTGGTTGCTGCTCTGCGTGACGGGTGACAATCGAGTATCGGCGGTGGGAACGATCTTTGTGCTCTGTCTCGGTGGTGTTGCTGCGGGAGAAGGGTTGTTAGGAATATTCGTAAAAGGAGATGTGACAAGTCTCGGCCTCATCTTTCTAAGACGATATCAACCTGCCGCTTCGTTCTTCATCTTTTTCGTGTTTTGTACTCTGGTTTGGCTGGCACTGGGCCAACAGAACAAACCACAGGCTCGCCGTTATGCTGTGTTGGCTGGAGCGGCACTCGGGGTCCTCGTGTTTTCTTATCTTTACTTATGGACAGCAGCCGCAGCGTGGTTGGCGTGCATCGCGCTTTTGTGGTTCTACTTCAGGCCTCATAACCGGCTCAGTGTTCTCGAAGTCGTTGAAATTGTTGGTGGGCTCGTTCTGTTAACACTGCTGCCATACCTGTACCTGGTTTTGAATCGTGCATCAACCCTGGACCAGACGCAGACGATGATTTCAACTCATTGGCCGGATCCATTCCGACTTCCTGAAATCATCGGCTTAATCGTAGTTGCTATTCTGGTGATTGGTATCCGACGCCGCCGTATTGAGGCTCAAAACGAAGCTGTTATTTTCGCCGGCTCACTAGCTCTATTGCCATTAGTGCTTTTCAACCAGCAAGTGTTGACCGGCAGGTCGATGCAACCGTTTCATTTTCAGAATTTCATCGCCAACTATGCTGTGCTGACTGGCTTTGTGATCGCGGTTAGTTTGGTCATGCGGCCTCTTTCATCTCGCCTGTTGTTGATAGTGACGGCTGTTAGTTTGAGCTGGGGTGTACTAGAGGTCGACCTCGCCGCGCAAGCGCGAGCGCAGTCAGATATTGTTAACGATAAAATGGTGCCGGTCCTTCGACGTCTAAAAGCGCTGTCCAGTGAGGATGGAACTCTCTCAGGTCTTCGTTCTGAAGGGAAAGCACCTGTCTTTGTCTTCTCTCCACACATTGAGGTGTTGCGTTTTATGCCGACCTGGACGGCACAGGGGACGGCTATAGGACTAGGCAGTCTGGATTTCGGCAGTGCTTCGACAGACGATCGAAAGGTTTATGCCTATCTATACTATTCTGGAATCGACATCATGCGTCTCAAGGAATTGTTACACGATCGAACGGACGATCGTTTCCTGAACTATTACACTCGAAGTGCTGTGTTTGGTCATGAGAGAGTACTTGCCGCTTTAAGCTTGCACCCTAAGCCTATCGGGGATTCGGAAATCGACGAACAGATGCGGGCATACGAAACTTACGCAACGACGTTCTCGAAAGAGGAAGCACTCAAACACCCGATCAGTTATGTGATCCTGCTTTCCGAAAGCGGTTTTGATTTTTCTCACATTGATCGTTGGTATGAACGCCGCAATCCGGAGCGGATCGGACCATACGACCTGTATCGTGTGAAACTGCGACCTTAGCGAACCGCGCGGTTGGTCGTCGTTGTGACGACACCTGTACGGGCCCGGCGGGGTGCTCGCCAGAAACCAGTTCGCCTGTAATTTGAATTTAGAAATTGAAGTGGCGGCGCGCCGATCATATAATCCGACGCACTATGGAGCGTCGAGCTATTCGAATAGCAATACTCATTCTCACCGCAATAACTCTGCTTTCTCTAGCGCTCGATAGCGAATTAGTTAATGAATGGTGTTCTTTCTGACATGGTATTCGCACCCCCACTTCTTCATCGCCTCAAAAACGAGATCACCGGAGAGTTAGCGGAATTCCTTGGCCTCAACGTATAGATAATAAACTCGCCACTTTTATCACCTGCATTACGCTCGTACCATCGATCTAAATTAGACAGGTCATCAGTTGGTGAAACGATAGCGTACGAGAGAATGGGATTGACTGCCAGTTTGTGATCGTACGATTCAACGAACAGCTTGTACTCTCTTACTGCGTTGAAGATTTCTTCGTCGGTGATCGGAGAAAAGTTTTTTGTAAGAACCGGGTTCGCACGTTCGGCTCCAAAAACCTCCCAACGTGAGGTGAAATCCTTGCGTAAAGCTTCCTCAAGTTGCCTCTCCGTAAATCCGGAATAGTAAAGGTATTGAAAATATCGTGCCTTCTGTTGTTCCAGATTGATGTTCGAGAATGTGTACAAATATCGGGCCCACAAGACGGGCTTATTCGAGATTGCGGAAATGCTATGAGTTAAGAAACGGTCCGTCGCAAAAACTACTCCGCCGTTCGGATCGGTCCGCTTCAAGTCTTCCACTACACCGCGAACTTCGTCGAAGCGGATGTTTGAACTTCCCATGATTCGAATGCCGAATACACTCAACATTATTGCTGTACCAATGCCTCCGACCGCGAAGTACGCGATGATGCGTTTAGGAATTGTCGTACGCAAAATCGCAAGCGTCAGAAAAAACGCGATCATCACCCAATAGTTTGTCGCGAATTCTTCGTAATGAAATGGCTGTAAGGATTTTCCAGTCAGGATTTGTTGATTGAAGACAAGGAACGGAGCGATCGCAAACGAAAGTGTAAAGAGAATGTCGGGCCTATCATAAGATTTCACCTTTCGAATTATTTGATAAGCAAACAGGAGAATTATCAGTCCCCCATAAATCTCTGGTGCACGTAAAAGATCCGGCGCATGTGTGGCTTCCAGAATTTGTCCACTATCCATTGAGCTAACCCTGTTACTTAACAGCCATATATATGGCACTAAGGCAGGCGCTATCAGAACGGCCATCAACCCGGCAACATAACCAACCTTCATTCGATCTCCCGGTCTCGCAATGAACCAAAGAGTCAGGATTGTGACAGTCCAGGCGAATGCGGCTGTCCACAGAAACCAATAGGAATAAATAAGGAAAACAAAACTCAACCCGGCCGCGATGGCCCAGGCAACATTCTTAGTAAGCGCACGCCAAACGAACAGTGTTAGCGCAATCAATATCGGAAAAGGGACCGCTGGAATGTAGCGGCGAAGAAAAGGAAATGGATCGTAACCTGTCTCCAGACCATGGATGATTTGGAGCGGGCTGTGGGCTGCAGCAGTACCCAGGGAAATAACACAGACTGCTCCAACCGCGGCAAGCAATGTGTTACTTGTCAACTCGAACAGCAGTTTCCAAAGCACAAGCACCGTCGCAAAGACAGCAAGCGGAAGGAGTATGATGAAAGCTGTTTCAACCGAAATATTCAGTACTCTTGCAGGAAGTGCGACGACATATGGCGGCAGGAACTGAATCGAAAAAAGTGTTTCGGATGATCCGCCGTCCTTTCCCGCATAAGGATCGTTCCGACGCGGTCGACCAGCAATGAGAGCATTCGTGTACGCCTGGTAAGGTAACTCGTCAGTATCTAATAACGCGGCCGTTCCGTTCCATGCGGACCCGCGAACGTAACAGAGATGAATCTGAGGGATTGAAGTAATTACAGCAAGTATAAAACCTGCCAGCAATACCACTTTGAAGTTAAGACGGGCGTCGCGCGAATTAGATTCAGAAACCTTTGAAGAGATACCCGCAGATCGGTTGTGCGTAGCGGAACTAGTGTCGGATGGTAGATTCAAGGGGAGTCGGTGGGTTCGTAGGTGCTAACGATTTGACTTGAAGCTCTTCGGTCTGACGCTGCCTCTATCAAAGTTTGTGTTCGTCGGGGGGGCGGTACTAGCTTTCACGGTTTCCATGTCGTGAATAATAGGACCGCCCGGTCGGGGCTGAAAGCCCGCGATCTCTGTTGGCGCTTTTACGAGTGCCGAAACGACGGTACTGCCACGCAGCACCGCTTCGTCGCCCTTTTTGAGTCCCCAAATTAAAGCCACCGGAGAACTGTAGGGGAAAATCAACGCGCCCGTTGCCACGGCGCTGCCCGCTATCACGCCAGTTCGACTCTTACCGTTTTGTTTTCCCCCAAGCTGAACCGGAATCCGCGTGCCGTCAACGCCAACTACATACTCCAACTCCCAGGCAAGCATGCCCGGTCTGCCCCAGCCACGCGCACGCCGGACTTTAGCTACGCGAGCCTTCGCAACTGCGCCCCGCTCAATTACCAAAGTGTTATCAATGTAGACTCTGCGTGTTGCGACAAAAGTTATCGGGCTTCCCACCGGCGCGTTATCCGAAGAAATCGGGCGTACCGTCTCCAATTCGATTGCGGTTCCAGCGGGAATCTGTGCCTGCCTCGCCAGTTGAGAGATCTTGGAGTCAACATCGGCAAGTGACGGCGGTCCATAGGGGGCCGACTTCATAGCAACCAAAACCGTGTCGGGAACACCACGTCTCTTTAAGTCGGATAGCACGGGTGGAAAGACGTCAAAATTACAATCTGAGGTGAGAATCTTTGCGATTATCTGCGCAGACTTTTCGCCGCGCTCGAGCATGCGAAGCACGTCGTTGTTCGTCAACGCCCGTATTTGAGGGTACGCACGTGTTTGGGTCTGGCCGAAGGCTGTTGAGCAGTTGGTCAAAAGCAAAAACAGGAATGTGAATTCCAACCAATGCCTGGTTCGCATGGGAACTCCTGAATGCTGGGGCACATGAACCGTGGTAGCAATCGGACAGCAATAAACATGCCGGGATGAAAGAAGCGAATTTGCTTGGTTTTCGCGTTTTAGGTTTGCGGTATTTGGCGACAAGTGCTCGGTGGCGAGCAGTGACTACGAATGTTTCTCACGCAAGGCACAAAGGAGCAGAGCACTGCCGCGTTTCTTTGCGGTACAAATTTACCAGCCCGAAGCTAGTTAAACCCTGTTATCCTTAGTTAGTCTGGCAACAGGCCGCCGGATCACACCAAGTTTCGGGTAGGGCAAAACAATGAACATCGAGGTAGAAGTAGATCGAGGAGTTACCCCCACGGCTTTACGTGCGACCGTGCTGGCGCCGGTATTCGCGCTTGCTTTGTTCACGAGCGCCGCACTGCTTTTCTGGGTGCAGCCGCTTGTGGCAAAGATGCTGCTGCCATTACTCGGCGGCGCGCCCTCGGTTTGGAACACGTGCATGGTGTTCTTTCAGTCCCTGTTACTAGGAGGTTATGCATATGCCCTATTCGTTTCTCAGCGGCTGTCACTGAGAAATCAGGCGATTGTTCATGCGGTACTGCTGTTGGCTGCCGGGTTAGTGCTGCCGTTTGGTTTATCAGAACGTGTACTCGCTTCGTTACCAACACAGAGCAGTCCGATTCTTTGGCTCCTGACCACATTAGTCCTGACTGTTGGACCACCGTTCCTGCTTCTTTCGGCCACTGCGCCACTGTTACAGCGCTGGTTTTCACATTCGACACATAAAGCGGCTCGCGATCCTTATTTTCTTTATGCCGTCAGTAACGCCGGCAGCATGCTCGCCTTGCTGGGCTTTCCATTCCTGCTTGAACCCGCCTTTGCCATCAGGACTCAAAGCGTCGTCTGGGCTGCGGGTTACGTCGTGCTGGTTGTACTGATAATTACCTGCGCGGTATTGCTCAACGCGAGGAGAGCTGTTTCAGATCACTCTCAAGTCACAGTCGAACAACTCAACATAAAGATCGAAACGCCGCAACGGCTTGAATGGGTTCTGCTCGCGTTTGTTCCGTCGAGCTTGATGCTTGGCGTGACGACTTTCATTGCGACGGACGTGGCGTCGGTGCCGCTGATCTGGATCATTCCTTTAGCGCTTTATCTTTTGACGTTCATCATTGCTTTTGGCAACAAGCAGATCGTGAAGCTGTCGTTGGTTTCGACCTTGTTTTCGATTGCCCTCGTAGTGCTCGGCGCATTCATAATATTGTCGCCGCCGATCTCTGTTTGGGTAACGATCACGCTGCACCTGCTCGTCTTCTTCCTCGCTGCCCTCGTAAGTCATCAACGGTTGGCCCATAGCCGGCCGCACGTGAGCAAGTTGCCGGAGTATTTTCTCTGGATTGCAGTAGGCGGAGTTTTGGGAGGTATTTTCAACGCCCTCGTTGCGCCGATCATCTTTTCGACACCATTCGAGTATCCCGCAGCCATCATTCTGGCGTGTCTCATACGCCCGGTCACAACTCAGGAACAGACGACTAAGTCGTGGCTGCGAATCACGTTTCCGGTCTTCATATTTGTACTGACATTTGCACTGGCTCTGACGATGCCACGGCTGCAGCTTTCGGGAAAAGTTGAAAACGGATTGGTGCTGCTGCTCCCGCTTGGGCTCTGTTTTGTGTTTACTTTCCGGCGTCCATTTGTGTTTGCGCTCTCGCTCGCGGCATTGATGTTTGCGTCGATCCCATACACGAATGCCTCAGTACAAACGCTTGCGACTGAGAGAAACTTTTTTGGCGTTTGGCGTGTAACGACTAGTCCGAATGAAGAGTTTCGTCGTCTTTATCACGGCAGCACTGTTCATGGTGTGCAGTTGAAGGATGAGCCGCGTAAGTGTGAGGCGACTTCGTACTATCACAGGACCGGTCCCGTGGGCCAGGTGTTCGACGTCTACAACAGCAAGCCGGCAAACCTGCCTGTGGCAGCCACTGGCCTGGGCTCCGGTACGATTGGAACGTATTCGCTGCCAGGTCAACAATGGGATTTCTACGACATCGATCCGGCGATCGTGCGCATTGCTTCCGAGCCGAGCTATTTCACTTTTATCAGCGATTGCACTAAGGGTTCGTACCGAATGATTCTCGGTGACGCGCGTTTGAGACTGCGCGAGGCGCCGGCCGGAAGATATGGATTGATGATCATGGATGCGTTCAGCTCCGACTCTGTACCGGCGCATCTTTTGACGACTGAGGCGATCGATGTATATCTCGGCAAGCTCTCGAGCGACGGTATGCTCGCGTTTCACATCAGCAACCGTTATCTTAATCTTGAACCGCTGCTCTCTGGATTGTCGAAACGCGCGGGACTATCGGCCTTCATCCGTAGGGATAACGAGCGAGGCCTGAGCGGTAAGTATCCGTCAGTTTGGGTGGTGATGGCGCACAAGGACGCTGATTTGGGATCAATTGCGAATGACTCTCGCTGGAGCAGAGTGCAGGGCGATATAGTTTGGACGGACGACTTCTCCAACATTCTCAGTTTGCTTAAATAGTGCCACGAAGAGGCACACAGAAGTGTAGCCACAAAAAGGCACAAAAAGCACAAAGCTCCAAACTAGACGAGACCGTCGCATCAAGGTCTCATTAAACCCAACTGTAGGATCACTTGAGTTAAGTCAATACACTGCTACAGGAAGTGCTGACTTAGAGATTGATCTCATCAACTACTCAGCCGCTGCGTCACCCCCGAAATAGAGACAATCTATTTCTATTCGACAAAAGGTTAGCAGCTTTTTCAGAATGGAAAGGAATGCGCGTCAAGTGACGATGCTTTCCGGTTCCGCTAGGAAACTCTGCATCCTCGAATCTGCAAAAAATTTTGCACATCGCTAAAATCCCTTAATTTTTGCATTCCCTGAGATAAATTTTTTTGAATAGTCTATTGCGTGACGCGATTGACGGGTTTACTCTCACCTCGCTCAAAGTTTCTCGCTCGCCTCCCAGGGGCACTTTCGCTGAACACACTTTTACCTATCCGCCGCGTGGTGAATCGCCCGGTTCAAGATGTTTGCAAGTTTGGCGGACCTTAGAACACTGAGAGCAACCTGACGAGGCTCAACGTGAGTTCAGTGAGTAAAGGTTCCGATTCGACCGTGTTTTGTGCGCCCCAGGTTGTGATTTCTCCCGGGTCGCTTGTCATCGATACCGGAGGAGGTGGAGGAGGCGGCGGCGCAACGCCCCAAATTGTAATATCGCCGGCCCGCGCCGACAGTGAGAAAACGAAGAGCAACGATACCGTTGCGCACAGTTTACATAGGTTTTTCATAGTTTTCTCCCGAGGTATGCGGATGGTTTGTAAGGAACAGCGAAAGGTCGTCCCCAACAAGACCTCCGTAGTTAGATCATGAGGGAGGCATCTTAGCATCGCGCTTTCTATTTCTCGCGGAATGCGTTGATAAAGCGAAAGGCAATCTCACCGTGAATTTCACCAAGGAAATTCTTCACCAAATACTCGATCCGAAGCTTTCAACCAACGAGCGCGCTCAATTGCGTTGCCAGTTAGCAAAACATCTCGAAGAAGCTGGGAACTATGAGGCAGCACGAGACGCAATGGGCGAACTATGGCAAGGCGTTGGAAAACGACCCTACCTTGAAGAGTTGGATCAATTAACAGCTGGGGAGGTGCTATTAATAATCGGCACATTGACCGGATCTATTGGTAGCACTAAGCAGATCCAAGGCTCCCAGGAGAGTGCGAAGAACCTGATTACTGAGAGCATCGCGATTTTTGAATCACTGCGGAACGTGAAAAAGATTGCTGAAGCACAGACAGAGATTGCAGTGTGCTATGGACGCGAAGGAGCACTCGACAATGCTCGGTTAATGCTCATACAAGCACTGTCTAATCTCAGTACCGAGGACGGTGATCTCAATGCTCGTGCCCTATTGCGAAGCGCCATTGTAGAGCGATTGTCCAATCGCCTTAGTGACGCTTTGAACATTCTTACCAATGCTGCGCCACTATTTGAAGCGAGCCCTAATCACACGTTTAGAGGCACTTTTCATTATGAATTTGCCAACGTGCTCCGGATACTTGGTGAGATCGAGAATTGTGCTGATTACTTAGACCGAGCGGTGATTGAATATACCGCGGCAAGTTTTCACTTTGAGCAATCAGGTCACGCGCGATACCAAGCCTGTGTTGAAAATAACCTTGCGCCGGTCTACCTGAAGACCAACAGGCTGTCGGAGGCCCACGAACACTTAGACACGGCCCAAGCTCTCTTCACACGACTCAATGACTATGTGCATCTCGCTCAGGTTGAGGACACCAGAGCACGCGTGATGCTTGCTGAAGGCGCCATACAGAAGGCAGAAAAGATTGCACGATCTGCCGTCCGACTTTTGGAAAAGGGTGGGGAACAAACTGTACTGGCTGAAGCCTTAACAACTCATGGAATCGCATTGTCTCGTCTTGGTCAAGAAGACGAAGCTCGGATAACTTTAGAACGGGCTTTTCAAATTGCTGAACAGGCGGGCGACTTGGAAACTGCCGGCATCGCAGCTTTGACGTTGTTCGACCAGTTAGGTGAACGCCTCACCAACGACAAGATTTGCGAAGTTCTCGATCGCGCGCACGATCTGTTGAAGAGTAGCAAGAACGTTGCGACGCGCAATCGCCTTAGCGAAGCAGCCTTCCGAGCACTGTCTTTGATTCACACCTCTCGACCTGATTGGACCAAGTTCTCACTGGAACGAACATTACACAGTCATGAAGCTCGCTATATTCAGATGGCACTCGAGGATGCGGACGGCGTTGTCTCGCGCGCTGCTCGATTGCTTGGTTTAAGCAGTCACCAAAACCTTCAGTACATGCTGAAGACCACTCACAAGGAATTGAGAAACGTCGGGACCCTGTTTTCCGATCAAGAAACTAATCCTGCTGAGAACGCAAACCGAGTTGCCAGCGAACCGATAGTCCGCGAACCAAGATCGGTGAAGATTCTCCATGTCGAAGACGATCTGGTCGTAGCTGCGGTAGTGCAAGAACTAGCGGAGGAGCATGGATGGGAATTGAAGCACTGCGCTGAAGGAACTTCGACATTGGAAGAGCTCGCCAGTGACACGCACTACGATCTGTTACTCGTGGATTTCGAATTGCCGGATTTGAATGGACTTGAATTGATAGAACGCGTGCGCAGTATTTTTCATCGTCGATATCTGTGCATCGTCATTATGTCAGGCACGCTTGATGAAGCTACTGCACTTGAAGCTGGTGCTAATGCGTTTTTGCAGAAGCCGCAAGGCTTGTCGTTGCTGGTCCAGACGATTGAGCGTTTGGTTGATGATCGAGAGCAAACACGTTGAAAGATGAAACCTCGCGATGAAAGGTCCGTCTGGGTGAGGGGGCGTGATCTTTCACTACAGCTGGGCCATTCGCGAAGCCGCGCAAACAGCGCGCGAATGGTCCTGCGGGGGGCACCACGTTAGATCGAAAACGTGGTGTGAGGGGGCCGACACGATTTCGCCCAGAGCTGTCGGCCCCATTTTCGAATCAAGTTTAGTCACAACACAAGCGAGTCACTTACGTACGTCTGTAGTTCACTAGGCCTAAAGATGCCACAGGAGAAGTCCTCATGTACCAGATCGCCCGGAACTTCACGCTGCGGATTAGTCTGTCTTTTACCGTTTGTGCCTGTTTGTTGTTGCTGCCGAATGTTTCGCTGTTTGTAGGCGAAGCTTCACAGGGCCAGAGTGCGGGACGCGCGGCACGACCGCACGGGAACAAGCCGGAAGGGACCTGGCCCAATCTCGAAGAGGTGAAGAACGAGTCAGAGGTGAGACGTGAGCCACCGGCGCCGATTCCTTCGACGAAGCGTGCGAGACGGAATGAGGGTAAGCCCTGGGATGGGCGGCGTGTCGGCGATCCTGAGCCACCACCACGACCAGTGGACCATGGCGGCAATGGGGATAAGCAAACGAAGCGCGCGCATGCGCGCAGGCGCGTTGGTCCACCGCTGCTATATGAAGATCAGTTTATCCAGAACTTCTTCAGCCTGGCCTTGCTGCGCGGTGCGAGTTCAGAGGAAACAACCTACTGGAACTATCTCTTGCGGGCGGGCTACAGCCAGAATCAGACCTCACTAAAGCTGGCTGCAATCGAGTTAGGCAGGACGCTCTTTGAATCAGCTTCTTACGCCGCACGCAATCGCGATGCGCACGGCTATGTCTATGACCTTTATAAGACTTACCTGATGCGCGAGCCGGATGCGGGTGGCTGGGCGATGTGGGAATCGTTGGTGCCTAGTCATGGACGTGAGTACGTGCGCCGTGGCTTTGAAGAGTCAGGTGAGTTTGCGACGTTGATGGCGACTATCGCGCTCAGCGGCGCGGCTAGCTCGAGTGCTTCGTCATTGCTTACCGCGCGTGTGGAGCCACGCCACCAGCCGGGTAATGGCATGCTTTCTCGCGACGTAAGCTGGAGTGTGCCTTTGCTCAGTCTGCCGGGACGCAATGGCCTCGACCTCGGGCTGACGCTTTCCTACTCGTCAATGGTCTGGACACATTCGGGTCCATACTTCTACTTTGACGAAGACAATGGCTTTCCCAGTCCTGGCTTTCGGCTCGGTTTTCCCAGCGTGCAGCGCAAGACCTTCGACGCGCAAACTGGAAAGAATGCATATCTGTTAATAACTCCGTCTGGCCACCGGGTGGAGCTACGGCAGGCGGCTACTGCGACTGTCTACGAGGCGGCTGACTCTTCCTATCTTCAGCTAACCGAGACGGGCGCAACGCTGCTGGTGCGTTCAACTGACGGAACTCAACTGACTCTCACTGAAGCCAACGGTGAGTATCGCTGCACGCAGATCAAGGATCGCAACGGTAACTACATCACTATCAACTACAACACGCAGGGACAAATTACGAATATCACCGAGACGTTGGGTCGAGTGATCACCTTCAACTACGACGGCAATGCGAACCTGCTGTCTATCACGCAGGCGTGGAATGGGCAGCCAGCACACCAGTGGGTCAGTTTCGGCTGGTCGACGCGGAACATGCAGTACAGCTTTGCTGAGGCGGCGGTGGTCGGCATTAAGAATGGCGACACTGTGCCGGTCATCACGCAAGTCGCGCTGAACGATACCTCCTACTACACCTTTGATTACACCAACTCACTGCAAGTCTCAGTAGTTAGGAACTACTTCGGCACTGTGGAACGCAATGCCACGAGCTTCAGTTATGAGACACCGACAGGCGATGTGCCGCGGCTAATGAGCAGCAGCGTCTCGGCACGCAACTGGACCGGGATCAATGGCGTGCCCGTGCAGGTCACCACGCAGTACAGCGTGGCCGGTGATGGCGCCTGTGTAATGACGGCGCCGGATGGCACTGTCTACAAGGAATACTACGGCACTGGCTGGCAAAAAGGGCTCACGACACTGAGTGAGATCTGGTCTGGAGGGGTGAAGCAGAAGTGGACCACCACCGCCTGGACGCAGGACAATACTGCGGTCAGCTATGAGCAGAATCCGCGTGTTATCGAGACAAATGTCTACGATGCGAGCGGCAACCGGCGGCGCACGGTGATTGACTATGGGCCGTACGCACAATGGGGGCTGCCCTACCTGGTGAAGGATTACGCGGCT
>Ga0209215_1000099_pt1 | contig 43814 bp, 33 predicted proteins | sample TexAe_OM2H0_M2_FD_187938 | JGI IMG/M metagenome (GOLD analysis project Ga0209215, IMG submission 187938) | Forest soil microbial communities from Davy Crockett National Forest, Groveton, Texas, USA - Texas A ecozone_OM2H0_M2 (SPAdes) (version 2) | ecosystem: Environmental > Terrestrial > Soil >... | reverse complement strand
CGTCGCAACACATTCAAAACGAGGCAGTACTGGTTATCGGCGGCGGGGATACAGCCGCCGAATACGTGCAGTATCTTCGCCCACAGGATAATCGCGTCACGCTTTCATACCGAAAGGCAGATTTCACCCGACTCAATCAGCAGAACCGCGATGCGCTTCTCGCCATGGAACAGCGTGGTGAGGTTGAAATCCTTCGCAGCTCAAATATCAAAGAAATCGTGGATGAAGCGGGACGACCGCGCATTGTCTTCGCTGAAGTGGAACACATAACTCGTGCCTTCGACCGCGTCATATTTGCGCTCGGAGGTACGACGCCTACTAACTTCCTGCATACGTTGGGTATCGCCTTTAACGGTGATGGCCCGGTATTCGATGAGGCGGGCGCAACTAACGTTGACGGCCTTTACCTAATCGGTGATCTGGTAGTAGGCAAGAAAGGCGGATCGATCATCACGGCATTCAACTCCGCAGTGCGGGCAATGAAGAGCATCTGCCTCCACGATTTGTCTTGCCAGTCGCGTAATTCCCTTGCTGCATCAAAGTAACGGTCTGGCAACTTTTTGGGGCTCACTTAGAATTACTGGGATACTGATCACGGATCCACGTCTTGCACTGCCTTATCGTCAGCAGCAAGGCGCTGTTTGAGCGATGGAACGAGCCAGAGTTGGAAGTCTGGCTGCATGGTGAGAGCTTGCTGCAATGCAGATTCGTAGTACGGTCGCGCTTCTGTTCGTCTGCTGAGCGCATCCAGCACCGTGCCCATCACTGCATTCACGCGGGCGGAGTCTGGAGCCAAGGCCACCGCCTGTTGAGCTTCTTGCAGGGCTTCCGGAAGCCTTTTCTCACCAAGGAGGATGCTGGCTCTTTGCGCGTGAGCCAACGCCGCAGCAAGTGGAATCTCGAAGTGTCCGTCATACACGAAGACACTCGAGTCGATGACATCTACCGGCGTCAGATTCTTGAACTGTTCATAGGGATTAAGTGGAGGCGGGCCGAATTCGAATCCCGTGAGATCCACGGCGCTGATCAAAACAGGACCATCGATCGCAGGCGTGGCATCTGAGGGTGTGCCCAGCCAAATTGACTCGACGGTCGGAAGCAGCTTACACGGGATTTTGTAGTAATCGTAGTCGATTACACCGGTTCCGAAGTAAACGAACCAACAGCGCTGAATGTTGCGCTGGTCGGTGTATCGCCTTACGGCGTGCAATTGCTGCGCCCAGTCCACACTCGAATCGCTCAGATATCTCCACACGTTCTCCGGTCCACCAAAGGCTTCGTTCGCATAGCCAATGTAGTTGGGAAATGTGCGCGTCACAGAGATTGCCTGAAACAACAATAAGAGTACGACAGCATACAGCCAGTGACGGCGGCTCTTAACCAATACTGAGGTCGCGCCAGCGATCAAGATCGCAAGAAAAATGTAGACGGGCAGAATGTGGCGAATACCAATGTTCATTCCGCCAAGCATCGAAGCTGCCAGATAGATCAGTGCGGGAATCAGCAGAAACGCGAGTGCACGCCTGTTCTGCAGGCGGCCGCTTGCAATCACCCCAATGCTAATCACTAACAGGATCAAGAAAGTCAGACTCGACTTCACCAGCATCGCCACTGGGAAGTAAAACCAGACTGCGTGAGGATATGATTTGCCGAAAACATAACTGTTGAAGGCCTTGGCACTGAACAATACGTGAGCGAACCCGTAGATGTAAGATTCGGGTAACAAATGCAGCCGTGCAAACTCACCCAACACTCTCGCTTCCGTCGGACTTGGCACCTGGCTGAGTTGGGCCTCCATCGACGGATTTAATTTCAATCCGTTCCCGCGTGCCGAATAGCGGAATCCATAGGTGCCCCACAGAATTCCTACGGAAATCAGACCGACGATAAGCAAAGCAGCACCGAGGCGAGCAGTGCGCTTACCGATAGAATGTTGCAATGCCATCTCCGCTGACCTTCGTCGGAATATCTCGATCCCTGCGAGCATCACCAGCATCGGGAAGACCAACACAGCACTGTGCTTGGACGCCAGGGCCAATCCCACAGCAAGACCTGTGATTGCAAGGCGGCTTACCGAGGGCACGTTGACATAACGATAGAATGCATAGATCGAAGCCAGCAGGAAACAGGCTTGTATTGCATCTGTGGTCACCAACGCTCCATGCGCTAGCAGTGTTGGGTCAAAGACGAGTAGGCCGAGCGCAATGAATCCCGCAGTGGTGCCAAACATCTCCCGAGCGGTGAGAAACACTATGACCAGCAAAAGTAGCGTGAAGATCGAAGCCGCCATCTGCGCTCTAAAAACAACCTTGTCGGCATCATTGTGAAAGATGAAATCTCTTCCACCGAGAACCGCCTGCAATCGGTAAGGCCGATCCTGCAATTCTGGTACATTCAACTGCATGCCAAGCACGGGTAGCGTGGCAACGAACTTGACCAGTGGCGGGTGCTCGGGATTCAGCCCGAAGTCGCCCTTCCACGACATGTATCCGGAATAGATGTGATCGGGCTCGTCCCAGGTAACGGTGTTCGCGTGTGACGTCAGCGCCAAATGTATGGCGAAGAGCACTATGAATGCGCCCACTCCCGCAACAACCCGCCGACGTGGAGGGTTCTCTCGCAATTGAATCACAGTTTGTATACCTCTAGAAAAGAACCCAAAAGGGCATTTTCAACGAAAGGGGAAATGTTCGGATCCGAATGAATCTGATAGGTCTTCGCGGTATTGTCAACTTAACTCAAGGAGAACGAAAATTGGCGACGAGGCAAAAGGAATCCCGCTTTCGTCATCTGGCTAACTAACGAGCCACCTCAACGCAGATCGCCTCTTCCAATAATGCTAATGTCGATCTCATCACTTCCTTGCAACCGCTAGCTCCTCATTCGCCAAGGCAAGAGTAACAAAGATCGACGCACGATGCTGCCTGAAAGGGTGCAAGTCTCGTTGCGAGAGCATCTCAAGCGCGTCCAGCGGATTCACGCCCTGGATCTGGCGGCTGCTGTAAAGAGAGCCATCTGACCCTTCGCATCGCGACGATCCGCGCAATGGGCGTAGGCATCGATGAGCTCCCGAATAGCGAGGCGCCAATCTTTGTTCTGTCTTAGAGCGAAACCAATGGCAGCGAACGATAACGCTTACCGGTGAGATGGTAGAGGGCGTTAACGACGGCAGGCGCAATGATTGGCACGGGTGCTTCACCGACTCCGGTTGGTGGTTCGGTTGACTGCACGATGTGGACGTCAATCTCAGCCGGCGCATCGGCGATGTAAGGTGGCGTACATCGATCGAAATTTCCTTGTTCGACACGACCCTCTTTTAGAGTGATGGCTCCGCGCGGCATAACTTGCGTAAGACCGAAACCGATTCCGCCCTCGAACTGGCTTTCAACCGTAAGAGGATTGACCGCCAGACCACAGTGTACGCTCACCGTAACGCGATGGATCTTGAGACGTCGATTTGCGATCGAAACTTCAGCGGCACACGCGCACGCGGTGTTGTTATATTTACTGCACGCGTATCCAACCGCATGCCCTGCGGGTAGCCTAGTGCGCCAACTCGCCTTTTCATTAAGCAAAGTAAGCACTGCGCGGAATTTTTCCGCGTCCTTGTTAAGAAGCTTCAATCGATAAGCGATCGGATCGACCTTAGCGCGATCAGCTAACTCTTCAATCAACGTCTCGCGCACGAAACTGTTATGCCCGTAGCCGACTGACCTGTGTGACAACACGGGTACGTTCACCGTCGGATGATGCGCAGTCAAATCAACATTAGGAATGTCGTAGGGTGAATCGCTCGATCCTTCCACGGCCAGATGATCTACACCGTTCTTTACCAGCACCGCCTCCATCGCAACCCCGGTGCCCTTAACGAATGATTGGCCTACTACGACATGGCGCCAAGCCAGGGGCGCGCCATCACTGCCGATTCCAACTTCGACGCGGTGCACAAACATCGGGCGGTAATATCCGCTGCGCATGTCGTCTTCACGAGTGAAAATCAACTTGACTGGTCTACCGCGCACGCGCTTTGCGATGGCAGCCGCTTCTCGCACTAGATGCGAATCGACCAGTCCGCGCCTTCCGAACGAGCCACCGGCGAATAGCACATTGAACTTCACTTGCTCGGCAGCGAGCCCCAACACTTCCGCAGTTGCCGCCTGCTCCCAGGTGGGCAATTGAGCTGGAACCCACGCTTCCGCACGGTCACCGTCAAAGCGGACCGCGAGGCTAAGTGGTTCCATTGGTGCGTGCGCCAAATAAGGGAATTCAAACTCGGCCACGATCCGTTGGGATTCAGGAATTCGATCGATTGCCATTTCATCACCGTGTTTGAGCGCAACTCCACCGGGCGTTTTCGCCAGCTCTTTATACTGAGCAAAGAGTCTTGAACTATCGGCGTGCTCAATGCCGTCCAAGTCCCAATCGACTTTCAATCGATCGCGCGCCTGCTTGGCAATCCAAAACTTATCGGCGACCACGGCCACTGCACTTCCTTTGACTAGCGGATACTCGAACACATCGCGCACGCCGGGCACAGCCCGCGTTTCTTTATCATTAAAACTGCGCACTTTGCCGCTGAATACTGGAGGGCGCGCCACCAGCGCAACCAACATTCCGGGAAGATCAAGGTCGATTGCGAACTTATGAGACCCATTGCATTTTGCGCGCCCATCGAGCCGTCGCACCGGTTTTCCGATGAGCTTGAACTCGGATGGATTTTTGAGCGCGACTTTCTCGGGGATTGGCCGTCGTGCAGCCTCGTTTGCCAGATCCGAATAACGAGCAGAGCGGCTTCCCGGGCCGTACACAATGCTGTTCGCGGCGTGACATTGTTCGGGCTTTACGCGCCAACGATCGGCTGCGGTTTGCACCAACATGGACCGCGCTCGCGCGCCCAATTCTCTATACTGTGGAAAGGAGTTAGCAATCGCGGTTGAGCCGCCCACCCACTGGACGCCGATAAGAGGATCTTTGTAGACGTCTGCCGCCGGCGCGAGTTCGGCGATCACCTGGGACCAATCGGCGTCCAGTTCGTCGGCCAGAATCATTGGCAATGCGGTGTGCGTGCCCTGGCCAACTTCAACTCGATTGACTTGAATGACGATCTTGCTGTCGGGCCGAATGTGGATAAACGCATCGGGCGGATAAATCTTCGCGGGTGGAGCTTGCCCACCTTCGTGAGCTAAAGTAGGAAGGTCGAGATAAAGCGAAACCATCAATCCACCGGCAGCGGCGGCAGAGACGCGAAGAAAGTTGCGTCGATCGATTCCCTCGCGGTCTTTCATTTTGTGATTCACGCTCATCCTCTAACCCAAACGTAGAGACGCATCCCTGATGGCCTGTCGAATACGAACGTATGCAGCACACCGGCAGAGATTCCCACCCATCGATTCCTCGATGTTGGCATTGGTCGGCTTCGGATTTGCTTTCAGCAATGCGCACGCGCTCATGACTTGGCCGCTCTGACAATAACCGCATTGCACGACATCTCTTTCCACCCAGGCGGCATGCACAACACGGCCAACAGGATCACTGTTGATGCCTTCAATCGTGACGATTCGGCGATTGCCTACCAGCGAAATCGGCACGACACAGGAACGAGTCGCAACTCCGTCGAGATGGACCGTGCACGCGCCGCAGACGCTGATGCCACAGCCATACTTCGTTCCCGTCATTTTGAGTTCTTCGCGCAACACCCACAGCAGCGGTGTCGACGGATCGACGTTAACTTCCTTGCGTTGGCCGTTCACATTGAGTCTGTAAGTTGCCACGTTTGACCTTTCGCGTTATCGAGGACAAGGCAGACCCACTTCGATCCACTGCCGAGTTGCGGTGACAAATTCTGCGTGACTGAGCGGCGGCAGCGTTCGCATCGCTCCGTCTTGTCTTCGACCCGGGTTCCAGGCCCATAGCACCAGCGGCTCTTCTTCGTGATGCTTGAGCAAAGCTTCAGCATTTAGACCGCCGTTCTTCGTGCGATCAGTCAGCGAGCGGCAGACGGCGGCACTCGACAATGGTTGATCATTTTCGTCCTGCCATCGCATTGAAAGCGGCGCCAGGTGCCAGTTGCGACCACCGGGCACTCCAGTGCTCTCGGCATTCGCAGATTGGTGACAGCTAACACAGTTCAGTCCCGGAACGCCTTTGCCTTCCGGCCCGCGAATGACATTGGCAAAATGACGATGACGATCATCACCTTGCTGCGGATAGTTCGTGGCTGTATGACAATTTATGCAGCGCGGAGAAGTCAGGACCGAGTAAACTTGTTGCCACGCCGCCAAACCGTCGGACCTGGCTTCTCGCCCCTTGAACTCATTGCTACTGAGAGCGCTTCGCGATACGACGATACATGCCACACAGAAGAGCAATAGCAAGAGGCTGCGAACCATCAATTCACCTCAGTCTGGACTATGACTGCGGCCATCTTCCTTAACTCAAGTGTTGCGAAGGCGACAACTCTCATAGTTACACTTAGATTGTTGGAATCGTGCCGCCGTCGATCACGTATTCAGCACTGGTAATGGATGACGCCTGGCGGCGAGTATGCAAAAATCAAATTGATAGGTCTAAGATTTTGTTTTGATGATTCCAATACCTGGGAGGTATCGAATGGAATTGCGGCATTTGCGGTATTTCGTGGCAGTTGGCGAGGAGCAGCATTACGGTCGCGCTGCTGAGCGCCTCCATGTCGCTCAGCCGGCCTTATCACGGCAGATTCAGGATCTAGAGAAAGAGATGGGATTCGTTTTATTCGATCGACTGCCGCGAGGCGTCCGATTGAACGCTGCGGGGAAGCTGTTTTTGATCGATGCGCGTCGGATCCTGCAAGACGTCGATGAGGCGAAGCTTCGTGCTGAGCGGATAGCCCATGGCAAGGCCGGCACACTTCGAATCGGAATTGCCACTGCGGTATCCTGGCATGGGTTAGTTGTAGACTCCTTTCGCGAATTGCGGCGTTGGCAGCCGGCAGTGGAGTTGGAGCTGCAGCATCTGCTTTCTGTTGATCAGGTTGAAGCGCTCCTTTCCGGCCGACTGGATGCTGGATTTGCCGCCAGTCTCACACCGTGGCACAAGGACCTGGCACATTGGGAATTCGCGCAGGACAGAATGGTCCTGGCAGTGCCCAAAGGTCATGCATTAACCAAGCAAAAAACAGTTCGATTGCGGGATCTGCGAGACAGTCCGTTCGTCTGGTTCCCTCGCTGGGTAAATCCAGCCTTCTATGATCGAATGATGCAGGCGTGTGCTCGCGGCGGGCTAAGCGCTCCGCGCATTGTTCAGGAGGCACCGGATCGCGACACCAATTTGGGTCTTGTTCGGTGCCGGATTGGACTCTCGTGGCAACCCGAAACGGTGCGTTGGCACTGTCCCCAAGGCATCGTTTTGCTCCCAGTTGTTGATATGGATGTCCGGCTCTCGTTTAACCTAATTTGGAAAAAGGACAATTCGTCGCCATTGCTGCAGAGATTCGTGGCTCAGGTAGAAGCGTTAGGACGGAAGAAACCAGTGCTGCCGACACCATCAAGGAAACCGACAACCGTGACAAGCTGAGAGCCCGCACAACGAAGCCCGCTTAGAAGCGCGGTTCGTTGTTGTTCGACACTCAGAAACACATACTACTGGTGTTAGACTACCGGAAGGGGACTGGTCGCCTCGAGGCGATACGTCGTAACGACGCGAACGAGTCACCAAGAATCGTGATCAATCGAAGGAAGCGCAGATCGGGGTTTTGAAAACGGTTTCCCTCAATCATCAACCCGGTGCTTCGGCGGTGCAGCTTGCTAAGTCGGACCCGCTGATGTTTGGCTCATCATTGTCCGATGTGTTTAGTGCGCCTGCCTATGACTGCAGACTGTTAGGTGAGGAACGGAAGCCTGAATTTGCGGTGACGCGGCTCCGCTCCGGCCCGCGCGAGATGGAGAAGGCCCCGCAGTACCCCGCCGATAACGCCATCCTCATCTGTGTCTCGCTTACGCCATCAGCGGTTGGACAATGGAGAGCACGATACGACGGGCGCGAGGTTGGGGTCACACGAGCGATTCCGTTCGCGACGACATACATCGATCTGAATTGTTCGATGGAAATGTGGGTTCGTGGTCCATTCGATTACCTGCACTATTACTTTTCCAAGGAATTGCTCTCGAGGATTGCACTGGACAACGGCGTATCGCCCGCGTTTCACCTTAAAGAAGTATTCTTCGTCGAAGACCTGGTCGTGGCCCAAATGACCAAGAGCATTCTCGCGCCAATCAGACACGGAGAGCCTCTCGACAGGTTGGCACTAGACCACATCGCGATGGTGCTTGGCGCCTACACTTTGCAGCAGCATTGCGGTGCGCCGAAGTTCGCAAGCAGTCCACGACAAGGTCTAGAGGCGTGGCAAAAACTCCGTACCGACGAGATGCTGCGGGTAAGTCTCGAGGGAAATGTCTCTGTCAACGAATTGGCAATCGCGTGTTCGCTTTCGGCAAGTCACTTCGCCCGCCGTTTCCGTCAGAGTTTTGGGACGTCCGTTCATCAGTACTTGATCCAGCTTCGGATCGAGCATGCCAAAGACCTGCTCTCGCAGACCAAGAAGACTTTGGTGGAGGTTGCATCGCTGTCCGGCTTCTGCGATCAGGCGGCCTTCACACGGACCTTCACCCGCATCGAGCACATGACTCCGTCACGTTGGCGCCGCGTGAATAGCGACGGGGCAGGAGTCCGCTGACATTACGTGCTTCCACTTGATTTTCGGTCGCAAATTACAAAACCGGCGTGATTCTCCAAGATGCCTTTTAGGCCATCGGTCTATCATTGAACGCCGATGTTCTGACGAAAACGATAGTGGATGGAATTGCGGTGATTACGCCGCGACGCTAAGGTTCGCGTTGTCGTCATTACGGAAGAAATGTTCTTAGCCGCGGATTTTCGCGGATGAACGCAGATGACAATCATGGTCGAAGGAGACTGAATCATGACTGAATCACCGGCGCCCGTGCGGGTCATCGAGGAAACGGCTGCGTACTGGAGGGTTCTATTCGACTATCCGCCTTTCAACATTGTAGACGCAACGATATTCGAAGGCCTCCAGGATCTGCTCGCTCGAATGGAAGCCAGCCCCAGCCTTTGTGTCGTGGTATTCGAAAGCGCGAATCCTGACTTCTACCTTGCTCACTTTGATTTAACCGGCAAGACAGGAAACATCACGACGGCTGTTGGGCGCTCCGGTCTCCCGATCCTGATGGATACTTTTGTCCGTCTCACCAAGTCGCCGGTGGTTAGCATCGCAAAGATCCGGGGCTGCGTCCGGGGTGTCAGCAGTGAGTTTGTCCTTGCTTGCGACATGCGCTTCGCGTCGCGCGAGAACACGCTGCTGGGCCAACCCGAAGTCGGAGTGGGAGTGCATCCCGGTGGTGGCGGCACTGAGCGCCTCCCACATCTGGTTGGCCGTGGCCGCGCGCTTGAAATCGTTCTCGGCGGGAACGACTTCGACGGGGATACTGCCGAACGATACGGGTACGTCAACCGTGCGCTTCCAAACGCGGAGTTGGACGGCTTCGTCGACGCTCTCGCGCGCCGGATCGCCTCTTTCGACCGGCGCGCTATCGCGGCGGCGAAGAGTCTCGTTAACGAAGTCTCGTTGCCATCCGCCGACCGCCTCCTCGACGCTCTCAACTCCTTTACGACCACGCTGACATGGCCTGAAGCGGAGCAGCGAATCCAAGCTCTATTGGATCGCGGGCTCCAACAGGACGAGGACTTCGAGAAGGGGTGGCCTGCAGTGCTCGGTGCACTTCTCGAGACGTAGTCACGCTGGCGCCACCTGAATAGCTCGGGACAAGAGTCCGCGGATGACGTCCTTCCAATCGGTTAACTTGCCGTAACTAATCATTGAGGAGTTGTTAGCACCCTTTGCCTTTGCCTCAAAAGTCAGAACCTGACTTGGAAACAGTCAGAACCACCTGCGGTAGCGGGTGGGTACGTCGTAGACGCGCTCGATTTTGTTAATGTTTTCGGAAGTGCCTGCGGCGCACCCACCCGCTACCGCAGGTGGCTCTGACTGTTTCCAAGCCCGACGTCCGACTTTTGAGGCAAACCCGCACCCCTTCTTTGGTGTCTAAAAACGGTTAGTCACCGCCCCGGATTCCTCATCCTGACTGAATACAGCGAAGTCCGCGCGGCAATGAAGAGTGTGCGAGAGTCCTTGCCGCCGAATGAAAGGTGAAGAGGACGTTCGGGCACGTTGATCGTGTCGATCTGTTTGCCTGTCGGATCGTACACATAGATCTCACCTGCGGCGATGTAGACGTTACCGCGCAAGTCAACCGCGACAGCTTCACCTCCGCGATATGCGAATATCTTCATATCAATCAGAGCACCGTCAGGACCGACTGTACCGACCCACGTGGTCTGAGCCGACTCGTTGGTGACATACGCAGACTGTCCGATCGCGACACGAGCTAACCCGAAACTACGCAGCTGACCGCTGCTTTTTATACCGTAGCTCACCGCTCCGTCCAGAAAATCCTGCCCCGTCGGCAGAAACGTCGTCCCGTCCGCCGATACGAAGTGACTCGCAGGCTTCGTTAAAGCGGACTTGTTGATGTGCCAATCGCTGACCGGTAGATACGCTATGGCACCAGTTCGCGGCTGTGCAGGCTGTGGCTTGAGTAAAGTAATCTCGGAATCAGTCGCGGCGGGCTTAAAGGTATAAATCGTGCCGTTGCCGGCCATGGAGGTCACGATCAGATTGCCGGACTTATCGAACGCAAGGTTCGCCGGATCGAGGGCGTTGTCACGAACAACCGAAAGCTTCTTCGCCGAGGGCGACCAGCGATATATACGCTGCCAGTGGGCGTCCACAAAGTAATAGTTGCCCGATGGATCAACGGCACCGCCCGATATGTTGTAAAAGCCTGTGCGGAGTCGCTCAACCTTAGCCCCGACTTGGACCACGGGAGAGTCAGCCCACTGGCGCTGAGCCTTAGACGGTTCGGCGCCAGAAACATCGAGCCACGCGAATTCCCGTTGTCGGATCTCGACGTCGTAAGTTCGATCATGGACCGTCGTGTCGAATGACACCTTGCTATTGCTATAAGAGTGTACATTTCGAAATTTGATATTCTTCGAGTCGGCAATTTCAATAGCATAAGGGAACGGCTGAAACATGCTGATGACGCGATAGATGAATAGGTTCGCGAGCGTAATGTTGGATGAGTTGACGATCTCAAGAGGAAGCGCAAAGCCACCCTCGCCGCGCTCCTCCTCCATCTGAAGCGCATATATTTGCCAGTTCGACACGTCGTGAAGCTTGATTTCGTGGCGCACATGGTGCTCACTCGACATCTGGTAAATCCGTCCCTCGGTCGCCGTGTTGGATACAAGCATGCCGGCCTGGGCGAAGGTGCTCGGCGTCCAGATATCAAAGAAAGTGCCGCCGCCACCGTCCGTTACCCAGAGGCTCGGATACTGGCTGTCCCAGCGTCGGTTGAGGTCGGGGTCCGCAGTGTGCGCGTTGTTGTACGGATTCTCGCGCGTACCATCGGGCCTGCTTGTTCCGTGCCCGCCGAGAAACCGAACATCATTCATCATCGAGGTGGCACCTGCCATCCACTTCACCGCAACTGCGCGCGGGTTGATGCCATTCGTGTAGAGGCCGATACCAAACAGGATATTCGTGCCGCCCTTCGGAGCTTCGATCAGCGGTTTTGGTCCGCCGACGCCCTGAAACGCCGGTGTCCGATCCGGCACGATGATCTGGGTACGGTTGGGATGCATTCCGATGAGAGCCGTGTCGGATCTTAGCGTCAGGGTGTCGGTAACAACATAGTAGCCGGAAGGAATATAGATCGCGCGATGGCTGGCGATAGCTCTGCGGAAGACCTCAGTATCATCACTGATACCGTCGCCCTTTGCCCCGAGAGAACGTATGTTCACCCATTTGTCGCGCGCAGGCAGATCGGGCAGATCGGAGTTGAAAGGAGCCGGCAGCAACGCGAGCGGCGAAGTCTCGAACACCTGTCGCGTCTCAGGTGACGCGCTCATATCAGAATAGCTAAGTCCATACGAGAACGTCTTAACTTCGTAACGCCTGGCAGTACCTGCGACCTGACGTCCGCCCTCATCATACTTCGCAAACACGGGGACGCCATCACAGATGATGTTCTCCATGTTGATCTGGGTCTGCGAGTTCTTTTCGTTGCTGATAACTATAGCCGGACCGGCTACATTCTCCATGCGTCCGTTCTTGATCCATAGCTCGTCATGGAACGTCGGCTCGATGGTAACTGCGCTGGGCACGTTCAGGAAACGTGGACGAATAAGTGTGAGTCCGGCGGCGCGCTCACGGATGGCTGTCACGCGCTGTCCTTCGAACGTGGCGTCTACGGCCGTGAACTGCCAACTCGGTGAAGGCGTTTGTGTCCAAATTCCGTAATCGCCGCCATAGAAATGTACGTCTTCCATGACGTTGCCAGTGTCGTGCACGCCCGAGAGACCTGATCCGATGTGAAAGTTCATGTGCGCGAGGAATGAGTGTTGAGCGTACCGTCCTCGCACGCCGACTGCACCCGCGTTGCCGTCACCGATCTCGATGTCCACATTGCTCATCGCGGAGTAGAACGTGCCGGGATTCGCGTCACGTGGCGTGCCGGCACGACCAGCACCCGGGCGAGAGCCGGAGAAGAAGACCATGTACTTCTCCTGCGTCTTGTCGGTATAGCCCGGCGTGTTCTCGCCAAGCACGAGCACGGGCCGCGTCGGACCAAATCCGATCACTCGAATTCCTCCCCACACATACACGGTTGTCGTCAGCCGGTAACGACCTGAGGGAACGAAGACAATTCCTTCCCCAGTGGTCTCCTGCACCTTGTTAATAGCGAGCTGTAATGGGCCAGTGTCGTCGGCAATGCCGTCGGCGTGTACTGTGAAGTTTTCCGGAGTGAGATAAACAGCCTTCGGATCGTCGAGTCTTAATGGGTAGTATGACTGGGCAGCGATCGGGCTTGCGAGTAGCAAAAGGACGAGAAGCGATTTGAAGATCATAGTTTGCCTATCAAGATAGACAACCATAACTTAATAAACCGTTGAGGAATTCAATCTTAAAGTTCCGCGTAGGGCGATCTGTTGAGATGAAGGGCCAACGATAATATGGAATGTGCCCGGGCTGATGGTCCACTTTTGTGCAGCCGTATCGTAGTAAGCAAAAGCACGACTGTCTAATAAAACCGAAACCGTTTTGCTTTCGCCCGGACGGAGAACAACTTTTGAAAATCCTTTCAATTCTTTTTCCGGACGCGGTAATTTTGGCGAACCTTCTCCAACGTAGATCTCCGCGACTTCAGCGCCTGAAACTTTACCCGTATTTTTTACAGTAAAAGTTACTTTATAAAGTCCCTTCTTCTCTGAGGTATCAACGGGTTGGATATTTAGTCCGCTATAACTGAAACTGGTGTAAGACAGGCCATACCCAAAAGGAAACCGCGGAGCTATATTGTTATGCTCATAACCACGATAACCTACAAAAACCCCCTCGTTGTAAACAACTTTATTCGTACCTTTCGCCGGGTAATAATTATTAAAGGTCGGATTATCTTTTGCATATCTCTCAAAAGTTACAGGTAATTTTCCGGACGGATTAACGTCGCCGAAAAGAATTTCGGCCAAAGCGTTGCCACCTTGCTCACCGGGATACCATGCTTCAATTAATGCTGGAACATGATCGACCCACGAATTCATATCCACGTTCCCGCCTGACGTCATGACAACAACAGTTTTTTTATTGGCAGCGGAAATTCTGAATATTAACTCATCCTGACCTGGCGGCAGTCGAAAAGTCCGGTCGGCACCTTCGCTTTCACTTTCCGGATTAAATCCAGGCGTTAGAACTACGACATCCGCTTGCGCGGCTATTTTAAGTGCCTCGTCTTCTACCAGTGTGCCGCTTCTTACTATTCCGAACCTTAATCTGCTTCCTAAAAATCCTGGACGACCTTTTCGCTCAAAGACAATTTTATGCGGTTGGGCATCAAGATCCTGGGTTGTTGAAGTTAAAAGAGCTTTCGAGCTGGTCCAATTGTCGAAGACTAATTTATCGTCTACATAGAGACGGAATGCGCCGCCTGCTTCGCCTGTAGTCTGCACAAAGATCTCATGATCGCCGGAGCTTTGCGGGGTAAAGTATCCGGTCCAGCTCGATGCTGAAGTCTGAGGCGGAAAGGATTGGCGTGCCCCGTCGCCAAAGTTAACGTGCTGATCGATCCGCGATACTTCAGCGGTCCCGCTTAAATCTTCCTCCTTAAAATACTTCGCCCTGAGTCCGGTTTCAGTGCCATTTGCCGACGTCGTAAAGTTGGTTCTCTCCGCTAATTCAGATAACGTCGGGATCCCCCGAGCTGATAAGACCTTGATGAAATCACGCGAGTAGTTGCTGATCCCCTCCAGAAAACCAATTGAGCTAAAAGGCTCAACCCGCGCGCTGCCCCCGCCAACCGGGACAGCCGGAACGGCATTTGGTCCGATGACGGCAATCGTTTTTATTCTCGATTTACTCAGAGGTAGTAGATTTGCTTCATTCTTCAATAAGACCATGCTCTCTCGCGCCGCTTGAAGCGCGGCTTGACGACCTTGCCAATTAAGCCTTGGAATTGAAAGATCGGTTTGCTCGCGGTCATACCAGCCAAATCGATAGGCAAGCCGCAGCATGCGGCGAATCTTATCGTCAATAGTACTTTCCGAAACTTTTCCTGATTTAATCAGAGGCAATAGTTTTTCTTTATTTAGAAATCTGCCTGAGGGCATTTCCAAGTCAAGCCCTCCGTTGGCGGCTCCTGCAGCATCGTAGGTCGAGGTCCAGTCGGACATAATGATCCCGTCGAATCCCCATTCCTTTTTTGCGACTTGATTATTCAGCCAGTCGCTCTGGGTGGCGTGAGAGCCGTTAATGAGATTGTAGGAATTCATGATCGCTCCCACATGGGCCTCTTTGACGGCAGCTTCAAAAGTAGGGAGATAAATTTCGCGCATGGTGCGTTCATCTATTATTGAGTCGGTATTGTGACGGTCAAACTCCGAGTTATTAGCCATGAAATGCTTAACCGTTGCACTTACATTCTGACTTTGAACGCCATTGATATAGCTGACTGTAAATCTTGATGCCAAAAAAGGATCTTCTCCAAAATACTCGAAATTTCGACCGTTAAGCGGCGAGCGGTAAATATTGACACCTGGACCTAGCAGAAAATTAACACCCTTGGACCGTGCATCCCGACCAATTTCCATTCCAACGCGCTCGGCGAGCGGGAGATTCCAGGTGGCGGCAAGCGCGATGCCCCCTGCCATTGCTGTTGCTGGACCAAAATTGCGAACCCCAATTGGACCATCCGCCATTTTGAGTCGTGCGATACCTAAACGCGGAATACCCCGAGCATAAAAGCCGTCGGTGCCGCCAAGAAGCTCTATCTTTTCCTCAATCGTCATCTTTTGAATCAGCAAATTCACTTTAGTATCAATATCGGTTGAAGAGTTTTGGTTTTGTCCTGAGACAGCTCCTGGTACGACAAGCTGTAGACATAAGAGATTGATTATCAAGAATTGATTTACTTTTCTCTTCATGTGCAAAGCCTCCGCGGGCATAAAAATAACGATTGACAAAAAACTGCCGGAGAGCAATCAGACATCTGATCATTCTCCGGCTCTGTTTATCCGATTAGAACTCGAACCGCAGCATCCACTGCAGATTGCGCGGAGGACGAACCGAATTTATCGAGCCGAAGCCATTCCGGTTTGTCACTTCATTAGCAAGATTGGTAATTACGGTGCTGCCGGGGCTGGCGAAGTTAGCCGTTGTGTTGATGCCGTTAAATTGCGTGTGGTTGAAAGCATTAAAAGCATCGAGCCTGGCTTCGAACCTGTAACGCTCGCCGAAAACAAAACGCTTCGATAACGAGAGGTCCCAATTGTTGAGCGGTGGCAAAGTCAAATAATTACGTCCTGACTCGAGACCTTTGCTTCCCACGCTCGGTGCCTGAAATACGGTTACATCGAATTGTTTATACGGGTCGCTGCTGTGTCCAGAGCCGGGATTGCCGCGCAGGACTATTCGCGCTCCTTCAGTCGGTGATCCAGTCAAATTCTGATTCCCAAAGCCTGTTACGCTGAAACCGGGATTAAAAGGGGCACCGCTCTGATAGCGATAAACACCTGACAGCTGCCAATCATTTCCTGCATAGCCGAGATATTTATTACGGGTCAGCCTTGGCGCTTCATAGACCCAGTTGAAGCTCAGATTGTGGCGGCGATCAAAGTTTTGCGGACCGTAAAGGTAGTCGAAGAGTCCATCAATGCGAGCAAAATTCTGGTCATCGCTGATAGTGCCAAGCGCCTTGCTCCAGGTATAGCTCATGCGGAGCAACAAACCTCTTGAAAATCGGCGATTTATCGAACTTTGCAAGGAATTGTAGTTGGATTTTTCGACGTACTCGATAAAGACGATATTGTTGTTGTTGAATCCCTGAAACGGAGCCAGCAGGTCAGCTGGCAAAGCATTGGAGCCGGGTATTCCAGTCGCCAGATTCCGCGTTGGATCCTGGTTTTGCGGCAAGAAAGCTGCGCCATAAGGAACAGCATTGATATTGCGAAACTGCGGTAGATTACGGCTCTGTGAACCTACATAAGAAACATCAAGGACCGCATCCAAGGGAAGCTTGTATTGGATTCCCAAATTGAAGGCATAATTCTTAGGCAGTTTGGCATCCGGCTGAAGCGCTCTTAGCGTTGGTGGGGAAAGCAGAACATTGTTTGCAGAGATGTCCTGAAGCCGTCCTAAATTTATCGTTGATGAGATATTGTTAGGCGGATTTTGGACCTGATCGAATATCAGATTGCCCTGCGTACGATCATAAAAAATCCCGAAACCACCGCGCACAATCAAATCATGTTTGCCGGTCAGGTCGTAAGCGAAACCAAACCGCGGTGCGAGTTGGACGCCGTTATCCTGGACCAGAGCTTCGGGAATTCCTTGGCCTGCCGTGAAGAGGCCGTTGGTGAAATTACCCGAATTTGGAACAATCCGTCCAACATATAAATCGAGTAAGGTATTTGCTGTCGTCAGGGGAGCACCGCTGGCGAGAACTGCAGGGTCGACCGCACGCCGGTTGGTGCTGCCTGCGGCGCACGTCGCTACACCGTTGATACAAACTGGTCGGTAAAGCCGGGATGCTTTAGCCGGATCGAACTTATCAGGCAGAAAGTTCCCGGCTTTCCCGGTTGTTTCATACTGAGGTGGCATCCAAACAAAGCGCAGGCCGTAGTCAAGCGTAAGGCGTTTATTTACCTTCCAATTATCTTGTAAATACCATTCGAGATTGAAGTATTTGTAGTTTCCGGTCGTATGCGACGATGCCTGTTGATAAGTGTTAAAGGCACCCGTGATCGCGTTAGCAAATCCAAATTGAGTATCGAACGGATTCGAGGCGTTATCGGAAAAGCTGATTGACCCATTATTTGAAAAACGGGCAGTTTGGGGTTTTAGACTCGTGAAATAGTAGACCCCGGTTTTGGACACATGATCTCCCCACACCTTCGATATACTGCCAACAAAGTCCTGCGTCTTGTTGAAATTCTCAAACGAACCGCTTTTGGTATCAATGCTAGGACCATTCGCCACGCGACCACCCCAGGTAAAATTTGGGATCTGATCAAGATAGAGTGCGTCCGGGTACAGCAGTGGGAAGGCTGTTAATCCTGTAATTGCCCGGGTCGCCGCATCAGTACTGACCCTGAGATCGATCAGGTTATGGCTAATCCCGTAGGTAAATTCAACGACTGTTGTCGGACTAAGACTTCCACTTACCGTTCCGGAATAGCTGTATTTGGGAGTTTTTTGCGTGGCGCCGAAGTCAGGCAGGTTCGTCGAAAGTCCCAGACCACTGTTTCCATAGGGCAGCTGGGAGGTGGCCGCGGTATTGAGCCAACGTCCCCAGATACGCCAGTTCTTCGACATGTTGTAATCGATCCGCAGCGTGTCGTTTCGCTCTGGTGTTTGTGATGATGCCTGAGTGCGGTAATTAAAATTATCGTTGCCGATCGGTGTGTAATTCGGTAACGGGTACAAGCTAAGAATCTTAACACCGAGCGGATAGAGGCGACTCTGCGGTATTTTCCCAAGGACACCGCCGTCCTTAAAACAGCCAGCCGTGTTCGTTGCACTGCAGGGTAGATTTAACGTGTAGTCCCTGATGAATGGAAAAAGGTTTCCGTTGTTGTCGCGCGATTGCGAAAAATCTCCGGTCCTTTCGAGTGCGGTGGGAACCCGTACATTGGTTGGGCCCGTTGGTGGAGTAAAGCGATGCGCGTATTCCTGATTCCAAAAGAAGAAGAGTTTTTGCCGATTCTTATTAAATAACCCAGGAATATAGATCGGACCACCAATGTTATAACCCGTATCTTTTTGATCCTGAAAGGCACGCGGCACTCCGTTGCGGTTGTTGAGCCAGCCATTGGCATTCAACCCCGTCTGGCGTCGATAAAAGTAAAAAGCACCGTGAAAATCTCTTGAGCCACTCCGCGTAGTGGCGATAACCTGCGCTCCGGTAGAGCGACCATATTCAGCCTGATAACCAGAAGTTAGAACCTTTAATTCGCCGATGGCCTCAACGGGTATTCTGGCCAAAAGACTGTTATTGCCGGTATCAATGCTGGTTACCCCATCGATCTGCACGTTATTGGAGTTTTGCCTGGTCCCGTTGACATACAATGAGGAGATGTCGCTCGCTGCGCCATTAGAGGTGTTACTGATGACTCCGGGTATCAGAGTCACGAAATTAACAAAGCTCCGATCCCTAATCCCGGTATTTCGGAGTTCTTCGCTCTGCACACCGGAGGAACGTTCTCCGCTTTCTGACTGGATCAGTGTCGCTTCTGCAGTAACCTCGACCGTTTCCGTTACCGCCCCTACTTCCAACAACACATTGCCGAGGGATAACTTGTCATTTGAAACTAAAGCTAAATTCTTCCGTTCTTGTTTTTTGAAACCGGCAGCTTCAATAACAACATCGAAGGTGCCTGGTGGAACCTGCGGAAATACAAATCTCCCCTCCTCATCCGTTGTCGCAGTTTGGGTAAAGCCCTTGTTTACATCCGTTATAGTTACGGTTGCATTTGCAATGGCCGCTCGCTGCGCATCAACGACGTTTCCGGTGATCGAGCCGCTAGTCGTTTGCGCCAGACCAACTCCAATACAAAGCACGAAGATCACGACGAAAACTGACAGGATTCTTATTCTCATAGATTCCTCCAAGGTGGGGTTCAAAATAATCAGCCGTCTGTAGTTCTTCAGACAAACGGAAAATAGGCGCTAATACCAAGCCTTCGTCTCGCGAGGAGCGGTGACCGGAATACTGGAACTACTCGTCTCGATTAGCGCTTAAGAATTACTACGTCGAACGAATGCGAATGAACATTTAGGCAGCCCAGAGAGAACTTTCAATACGACTCCTCAATTCCCCCAAGAGCGGACCTGCCGACTGATAAGGGACTTTGTTACATGTTGAGACAAAATCCCTACTCGGAAAGCCGGCTTGTTGTTAAGAACTCTTCAGGTTTATGGGGGATCATTTTGCTAAAGCACGAACCGTCCGCTGATAAGGACTTTGTTACATGTTCAGACAAAACCATTTACTCGGAAGTCGGATTGTTGTCAAGAACTTTTTAGATTTATGAAGGATCCTTGCTAAAGCACGAGCCGACTGCCCAGAGCCCCTGGCGGAACACGTGCCAGGTTTGTTCCCCTAACGCCGCTATAAATTCCAGCCGCGACTCTGCTCTCACGTTAGATGAAAGAGAACGCTTAGCGGATCTTGAAGAGACGAGATCTCCGTGACTGCGCCTCGAATTGACTATGTCCTTCGGCATGATTACTGAATTCTGCCCCAGGCACTCGTCTTCCAGTTGTCGATGGCATCTTCAGACAAAACCCATGGAGGCAACGTCATTACTAAATATTCTGATAGTGCCGCGACGTACGGCTCGTACATTTCGCGCAGCTCGGTCAATTTATGTTCCGCATCGGTTTGGTCTTCTGTCCAACCCGAATCTGGTCGGATGATGGAGAGCATGCGTTGAAAGTCAGCGTGTGAGAGTCGACCTTTAGACGCGTGGTGTGTTGTAGGCGCGGTCCTGAAAACTTGAGCGATATCGACAATCGCATGACGTGCCATCGCAAATGTAAGACGCGCTTGCCATGCCGAGGACCCACCCATGCCGACTATTACCAGCGCGCACGTATCAAGAATTGTCGTCATCGCCGCCAACCACGACTGGTTGTCATGCTGTGAACGGAAGAAACACAGTACTGGATAGGACAGATGACTCTCCATTAATTCAGCGGCCCAGCGTTCCCAACTACTTAGGAACTCGTTGAGCCCCTCGGCACTATCGCTTGCGTTATGACGGCGGAGTAGTTCTGCTGGACTGGAAGGTGAACCAGCCCTCTGGTCCAGCAGCGAAATGTTTACTTCACGGCGCGAGAAGGCTTGATACAAAACTGGCAGATAGCCGATGACTATGGCAAGCATTGCGAATCCAGTACCTGCCTCCACAACTGCGAGTGCCCGTCCGAGTGGTTCTAAAGGAGTGATGTCGCCGTAACCCAGCGTGAAGAAGTTGGTTCCACTGATGTAAACATAAGTCCAGAAGTTGACGATCTCGGATGTATTGAGTTTCTCACCTAGTGACCACGATATGATTGCGTAACCGAAAATAACTCCGGCAGCCCAGAAACTTAGTAAGAAGATTAATGACAACGGTCCGAAAAGACCGAGGTATTTTTCGCGTTGCCTTCCCAATGTCAGTCGTTGGGTCAAGCCGGACCAAGGCCACCAAATTGATCTGTAGAAGAGGCTAGTTAAGCGCAGGCGTCGAGTCACCCGACGCGGTAGAATGATCGTTTCAAAGGCGTCCCATAGTATTGTCAGGATAAGGAGCACGCCCAGAAATGCCACCACACGGTACATCTTCGTAAGTCAGCTGGTAAGTAATAGTATCGTTGAATCAAACTTTTGCACAGACGTTTAGAATTGGATCAACGAACAAATATTCCCTGGCGGTTTCAATGGCCCGCATTCTCGGGATACTCACACTTGCTGTTCCGAAACTTCCTATCTGACAAGACGAAAGGCCATCCACTTGCAACTGCTTTGGACCAACATGTAATCATGTTGTTGTAAAGTTGCTGTAATTCTGAATTCGGCTAAATTGCTGCCAATGCAACGGTAAGAGATGGGCGTTGGGGTTGGAACTCCCAGGTCCCGAACAGAACCGACGTAAGTTGTTGCTTTTATTGGTAGCGGGGGGCGGGATCGAACCGCCGACCTTGGGGTTATGAATCCCACGCTCTAACCATCTGAGCTACCCCGCCAGGCGCGTCGGAGTATAGCAAAATCAGCGGTTTGGCTCTATTCCTCCACCTGTGACACTGCGACCTGAGGAAAACGTCGCAAACCGCAGATGACTTGTTCTTGTGACCCTGAATGCCGTACAAGAATTCTGAACGAGCAGCGCCAACCAAAGTTCGAGAGGAATCGGAAGCGTATGAAATACCTTGCCTACATCGCTATCGCGGTCTTCACCTTTGTATTCGGCGTCGCTATCTCGCCGATTCAATTCAACGTCGAATCAATCGCCTGTGGTCCGCAGAGCTCCTCGAGAAGTTATCGCTCGTCCTATTTCATCCATACCTCTTCGAGCTATTTCCATTACGACTCCGAAGCAGAAGCGAGCAATGCGTTCAACGAGAAACTTAACAAGGCCCTCTATGTTATCGAGGTCAAGCCAAGGATCAGTAGTCAAGGGGTGCTTATCGAGCAGCGCGCGGTAGCGGTGTTCTACCATGAGGGAAACGATGAATACTCCGTCGTCAACTTCTGGAGAGAGGGAAGAGCCTTGCACCAGATAAGGTCACGTTCCTACATGCACGTGATCGCCTTCGAGAAGCAGCATTTCTGAAAGCGTAGAGTTTCGGGTCCGCGATAACTCATCACAACCCGCGGCGAGCCCAATCTTTGCGCGCCTTTGCGCGCGAGATTTACAATCCTTCCACTATGCCCCATTACATCGATCTGAATACCTGGCCGCGGCGCGGCGTTTTCGAGTTTTACCTTCCGTTCGATAAGCCATACTTCAACGTCTGCACCCAACTCGACGTCACCAGGTTGATAGCCGAATTAAAGAAACGCGAAAAGACCAGTCTCTGGTTAACGTATCACTATCTCGCATTAAAGGCGGCGAACGAGATCGAACCGTTTCGTTATCGCCTGCGAGAGGGAAAGGTTCTGGTCCATGACGTCATCAACGGCGGCACCACCTTCATGCTTCCAAACGAAACGTTTACACTCTTCTACTTCGATTACGCTGAAACGTTTTCAAAATTCATCGGAGGGGCGACTCGAGCCGCCGATGAACTAAGAAACGGTGACTGGGCCTTCAGACCGAAGCACGAAGACGACGCGCGTATCCATTGCACCACGCTGCCATGGATCGCTTTCACGAGCTTCTCGCATGCGCGCAGATGGGGACGCGAAGACTCAGTTCCAAAAATCTCTTTCGGCAAGTTCATCAAAGACAAAGACCGCACGCTTATGCCATTCTCGGTCGAAGTCCACCACTCATTGATGGACGGCCTGCACGTCGGACGCTACGTCGAACGTATCGAAGAAATGCTGGCGCAACCCGAAATCTTCCTCGACTAAATGCGAAAACTCGCTATCGCCGTCATACTCCTGGTCCTGCTGGCCGGCGCGATCGCTTTCGCTATCTATTGGTTCACACGCAAGCCACTGCCAACACCGATCGGTTGGAAGGCACATGTTACGACTGTGGCCGGTGATGGTTCGCCACTCGTGCTGTCAGATCCGTTCGGAGTTGCCGTAGGTGCTGACGGCGCGGTTTACATAACTGACGCGGGCGATTACAACCGCATTCAGGTGATCGCTCCTGACGGAAGTATCAAAACCATAGCCGGCGGTGCAGAGGGGCTTTCTGATGGTGTGGAAGGCAAAGCTTCATTCAACACACCATCCGGCCTCGCAGTTTTACCGGACGGCGATCTCATTGTTGCCGACACCTCAAATAATTGCATTAGAAGAGTCTCGCTTAAAGGAGAGACTACGACTATTGCAGGTAACGGCAAGCCGGGATTCGCGGATGGTCCAGGTAAGCAAGCACTCTTTAATGGTCCAATCGGAGTTGCAGCTGACAGCCATGGCAATATCTACGTAGCCGACTCTTACAACGATCGTATTCGTCTGATCTCAACGGCTGGGCAGGTGAGCACGATTGCGGGCAAGGGAACTCCAGGATATGCCGACGGCGATCGCAATACGGCACTCTTTGACACTCCGAGTGGCATTGCTCTTGCCGCTGATGATTCAGTGATCGTTGCCGACACGGGCAACGACAGATTGCGCCGCGTTAACGCTGATGGAAATGTCACTACGCTTCCCACTACAGACCTTTCGAGTCCTATCGGTTTGGCGATCACCCACGATAATTTTCTGTACGTTACTGAACTCGATCGATCACGCGTGCTTCAAATTGGTCCGGACGGCGCCACCCGCGTCATTGCAGGCGGTGGTTCCGGGTTTGCCGATGGATCGGATGAAGCCCGTTTCAATCAACCAGCAGGTATTGCAATCGCGCCGAGCAAAGATGGACCGCCAAAACTGTATGTCGCAGATAGTGGTAATCACCTGATTCGTAAACTCGATCCAACGCCAACCACCACCGCAGCCGCAGTTATCAATCCGCGCCCAAAATTGACGAATGAAACCTTGAGACAGCAGGAGTTGTTATGGCCAATTGGACCGCAGGACCATCCGCACGAAGTGGTGGCGACCATCGGTGAAGTACGTGGCAGCTTTGATTCCAGCGATAGTCGACATCATCTTCACAGTGGACTCGATGTGTTCGGTGGTTACGGGGAGTTTGTTCTTTCGGTGCGTTCGGAAAAAGTAACGAGCCCGATTCCAAATTGGGCTTTCGACTCACTCAACGAAGGAATCCGCGTCGGCGCCATCTCCTACATTCACATCCACGTCGGTCGCGATAAGGATGCGAAGATGTTTGATGATCCACGTTTTATGGGTGTCAAAGATGCATCAGGAAAACTCGCGCGCGTGCGCGTCAAACGTGGTACGCGCTTTAAGCCGGGTGATCTGGTCGGGACCGTAAACAAGATGTACCACGTGCATCTGAATGTTGGTCCACCAGGCGGTGAAATCAATCCGCTGTTACTCTCACCGGTCGGTTTTACGGATACTATTCAGCCCAGGATTGAGAAGAATGGAGTTCAGTTATTTGACTCAAGTGGGTCGCCGTTTAAGGAGAAGCGTGGCGACCGTTTGCTTGTTCGTGGACAAGTGCGGATCGTGGTTGATGCATTTGATCGCACGAATATGAATCCCGAGCGGCGCCGGCTTGGTCTCTACAAGCTGGGTTACCAGCTTCTCAAATCTGATGGAACTCCGGCGCCGGGATTCGAAGAGCCGCGAATCACTATCGTTTTTGACCGCTTACCGGGCGATCGGGAGGCGACGAAGGTCGCATATGCTGATGAGAGCGGAATCACTGTGTACGGTAGCAAGACCACGCGGTTTCTTTATGAGGTGACCAACACCGTCCGCGATGGACGAGCGACGCGTGGTGTCTGGGACACATCGACGTTGCCGAACGGTGATTACGTGTTGCGGATCATCGCTGCAGACTACTCGGGAAATGAAGCGCAAGAGGGACGTGACGTGCCCATATCCGTTATTAATCCGTGACAATCTGTGGCAAGATATGCCTTGGTCTACAAGGAAAGAATGCGTTCCGAACTCCCTGCCGAGATTTTCCACTACATTACTCGTGCGCTCGAAGAGGACATCGGATCGGGTGATGTCACTACCGATACGATTGTGCCCGCAAATGCGACGTTGCGCGGCCGCATCATCGCCAAAGAAGATGGCGTCGTGGCAGGCTTGGAAATCGCCCGGCAAGTTATGCTCAGCCTGGACCAGAACGTTAACTTTGTGACCAAAGTCGAGGACGGAATGAAGATCGCGCGCGGCACGGTGTTGGTCGATGTTGACGGCTTGGCAAGAGCACTGCTGACGGGTGAACGGACCGCACTTAACTTCCTTGGTCGCATGTCCGGCATCGCCACTCTGACACGCAAGTTTGTCGACGCAGTCGCAGGCACAAATGCCGTGATTCTCGACACGCGGAAAACAGCGCCAGGTCTGCGCCTGACCGATAAGCTGGCCGTTCGTCTCGGTGGAGGACAGAACCACCGCACTGGACTTTTCGATATGGTATTAATAAAGGACAACCACATCGATTTCGCCGGGTCAATCACTGCCGCAGTCAACCGTGTGCGCGCTTCCGGCACCAGGCTTGAAATCGAAGTTGAAACACGAACACTCGATAATGTCCGCGAAGCGCTGGACCTCGGAGTGGAACGAATCCTGCTCGACAATATGTCGATTGAATTGATGCGCGAGGCAGTTGCCATTTGTGATGGAAAGGCGAAACTGGAGGCGTCTGGCAACGTTACACTCGATAATGTGCTCGAAGTTGCCGGCACTGGCGTCGACTATATATCTGTGGGCGCTTTGACACATTCGCCAAAGGTGTTTGACGTGAGTTTGGAGTTTGTTGAAGAGAGATGATTACCGAAACGACAACTGAGGAGATCTACGAAAAGCTGAGCAGGTTGCTCGCTGATACAGTTCCGGATTTCGAACTCCGTCTGAAGGCGGAGCTCGCAGCGGAGATCAATCAACTCAAAATCGAAAAGAACGCAGTCATACTCGGTCATAACTACATGGAGCCGGCGCTTTTCCATTCGATTCCGGATTTTGTTGGCGACTCGCTCGAACTCAGTCGCAAGGCGGCGGAGACTGACAAAGATATCATCGTGTTTTGCGGTGTGAAGTTCATGGCGGAGACGGCAAAGATCCTGAATCCTACGAAGAAGGTACTCATTCCATCGGAGAAAGCTGGATGTTCCCTGGCTGCGAGCATCACGGCTGAAGACGTCCGTGAGTTGAAAAGGAGATTCCCGGGCGTGCCCGTTGTGACTTACATCAACACGTATGCGGATGTGAAAGCCGAGTCTGACATCTGCTGCACGTCGTCGAATGCAGTTGCAGTCGTCAAATCGTTGAACACGGATCGAGTGATCTTCATTCCGGATGAATACCTGGCGGGCAACGTCGCGCGTGAGACGGGTAAACAGATCATCTTCCCGACACGCGAGCCGAGAATGAGTTTTCCAAACGAGCTTGACTATCAAATGATCGGTTGGCCCGGTCGCTGTGAAGTGCATGAAAAATTCAGCGTTGAAGATATTCAGAACGTGCGCAAGCAGTTTCCCGATGTTGTGATCCTGGCCCATCCGGAATGTAGTCCTGAAGTCGTGGCGGCATCGGATTATTCCGGCAGCACGACCGCGATGATTCGCTACGTGGAACAGACACAGGCGCCACGCTATCTATTGCTCACAGAATGCTCGATGGGCGATAACATTGCCGCTGCAAATCCTGAGAAAGAGATGCTGCGACTTTGCAGCGTGCGTTGTCCGCACATGAATCAGATCACGCTTGAAGACACGCTCGAATCGTTGCGGAAAGAGCAATTTGAGATCTTCATCGACGAAGAAGTTCGCAGGCGTGCGTTGCGTTCGGTTGAGCGAATGCTCGAGATTGGCCGCGAAGATTAATCCACAGGTTGCACAGATTACAGCGATTTCTGATTTCTGTGTTATCTGTGTAATCTGCGGATGAAAACATGGCAAACGCTGAGGTCCTGATCATCGGTTGTGGAATTGCCGGTGCCACTGCCGCTTTACGTCTCGCTCGAAATCCTGAGCGCCAAATCACCATCATCACCCGTGCGAACGACGTTCACGAATCAAACACGCGCTACGCGCAGGGCGGCATCATCGGCCGCGGTCCTGACGACACATCAGACTTACTTTACGAAGACATCATCGCTGCTGGAGCAGGTGTAACTTCTCCCAAAGCCGCACGCATACTTGCCGATGAAGGCCCGCCACTACTGAACGAAGTGCTCGAGCGCACGGCCGGAATTGTTTTCGATCACAATGAAGAAGGTGCACCTGTTTGGGGACAGGAAGCAGCTCACTCGCGTCGCCGAATCCTTCACGTGGGAGATGCGACCGGACTCGCAATCATCAATGGTCTCGTAGCGGCGCTCAAAAAATACCCGAATATAAAAATCGAGTCAGATGCTACGGCAGTTGACCTGATCACGTTTCCTCATCACTCGCGTGACCCATTGGATAACTATCGCGAAATTTCCTGTCACGGTTGCTATGTCTTCGACCGCACCGGAAAGACCGTGCATCGCTATCTCGCGAGTGCAACCATTCTCGCCACGGGTGGGCTGGGACGAATCTATCGCAATACGACAAACCCGGTTGGTGCGCGCGGTGATGGGCTGGCAATGGCCCATCGAGCGGGGGCGAGAATTGCAAACGCCGAATATGTCCAGTTTCATCCGACAGCGTTGGCTGCACCGGGCGCTGAAGGTCTGTTGATCAGCGAAGCTGTTCGTGGTGAAGGTGGCGTGTTGTTGACGCCGGAGTTGCGTCCTTTTATGGAGCGCTATTCACCGGAATGGAAAGATCTGGCGCCACGCGATGTCGTAGCCCGTGCGATTCATCACGAAATGGAAGCGAAAGGATATTCCTATGTCCTGCTCGACATTGCTTCACACATGCCGGCGGAAAAGATTCGCGAGAGGTTTCCTTTTATTTTCCATGAATGTTTGAAAGTGGGCCTGGATATTTCGCGCGAGCCTGTGCCCGTTGTGCCGGCGGCCCATTATTTCTGTGGTGGCGTGCTGGTTGATGAGTGGGCGCGTTCGACGATCCGTAACTTGTATGCGATCGGTGAGATTAGTTGCACCGGTGTTCACGGTGCGAATCGACTCGCTTCCACTTCGCTTCTGGAAGGACTTGTCTGGGGAAATCGAGCTGCGCTGGAGGTTCAAAAAGCGCTTGCAGAAGGGAATGGCCCGACGCCGAAGTTCGAGGATATCCCACCCTGGGACGAGAGTGGTTTAAGAGATGAACCAGACCCCGCATTGATTCAGGGCGACATGCAGACGATTCAAAACATAATGTGGCACTACGTTGGACTGGTGCGCAGTGGCGATCGCTTGTCGCGCGCGATTCGCGAGTTGCGCCATTTGTGGAATGAGATTGAGACGTTTTATCGGACGACGAAATTGTCGGATGGTTTGATCGGGTTGCGAAACGCTGTTGAGGTTGCGCTCATTGTGGCTCAGGCGGCACAGCACAATCGGCAGAGTCGTGGCTGTCATTATCGACAGGATTCTGTGACGGTTACAGGCGATCGACTTATCTAAAACGCAGATAAAACGCGGATTGTTAAGAACGATTTTTTAGAAACTCGACCATTTCCGGGTGGTTGCGTTCTTCTGCGTAAGCGATTGGCTTCTTACCGTCTGTAGTCGTGGCGTTTATGTCTGCGCCATGTTCCAGCAACAACGTTGCCGCCTCAATGTTGCCTCTTGCAGCGGCTGTGTGAAGCGGAGTCAGGTCGTTGGCTCCCTTTGCGTTGACGTTTGCTCCGTGTTCGATCAGTGTCTTTGATATTTCATTCTTTGCTGTTGCTATCGCTGAGGCGAGCGGTGTCAACTTCATCGATTCTTGCGAAGCCGCGTTGACTTCCGCGCCCGCAGCTAATAGCGCGTCGACCGTTTCAGGGTGACCGAAGAAGACTGCGAGACTGAGCGATGTGAATCCGTCGGGCGAATAAGCGTTAACAAGGGTTGGATCGTCCTGGATCAACTTGCGGACGCGATCAGTCTGCCCGGTCGCGGCGGCTTCAAACAAGTTTAGCTGAACGCCCGAAGCCAGCAGCACTTCGACTACGTCTGGCTTGAAGTAATAGGTTGCTTTCAGAATTACTGACAGACCATCCTGATCTTTCGCCTCCGCCAACCTCGGATCGGCCTGAAGCATTTCCCGCACCTTCGCGACATCACCTTGAGTCGCAGCCTCAATAAATTCCTGACTCATAAGTATCCTCGTCTTTTACAAATTAACCCACGTGCCAAGATCCCGGGAGAGTGCCTTTTGATATAGGTACTCGGCGCAGGCGACGTCTTCAATCGCGAGGCCGAGAGATTTGAAGAGTGTTATCTCGGTTGACGAACTGCGGCCGGACTTCATTCCAATCAAGAGTTCTCCAATCTCGGCCACAATACTATCCTCATTAATCAGACCTTCCTTTGCCGCCAACAAGTAATCTCCCGATTCGTTCAACGCTGACTCACGACGATCGGTGAAAATCTTTGCCGCTGCCATCGTGGCGCTGTCGATCTCACGGGAGTCAGGTGAATGTGTGCCGATGGCGTTGACGTGAGCACCTGGAGAAATCCAGTCCTTATTTATTACGGGCTCCTGAGACGAAGTCGCAGTGACAATTAAATCCGCTCCGCGTACCGCCTCCTCATTAGTAGCGACAGCTTCAATTGGAAACGGCAAACCTGGCTGCATCTCGTGTACGAGCTTCTGAGCGTGTTCGATGTTTCTGCAGGCCACGCGGGCATGTTTGATTGAACGCACCGCGTTGAGCGCCGCCAGATGTGTTCGAGCCTGGACGCCGGCGCCGATAATTCCGAGTCGATGTGCATCCTCGCGAGCAAGTAGTCGAGTCGCCACGGCTGAAACAGCAGCCGTGCGAATAGCGGTAATCTCCGAAGCGTTCATCAAAGCCATCAACTCGCCAGTCTCACGGCTGAACAACATCACCGCACCCTGATGTGCATCTTTCCCCTGCGCTGGATTTCCGGAAAAGACGCAGATCGCTTTCATTCCAAAAGCACCGTGCTCACCTGTGCGATAGGCAGGCATCAATCCGAGTACGCCACGCGCTTCGGGCAGACGAACGCTTGTGCGTAACGGTTGATATACCGCACCGCGTGCGAGTGCCGACAGAGCATCGACCATCACATCGATGCAATCTCGCATCGGCAACAGCTCTCGAATCTGCTGATTGTCGAGAACCAGTACTTTCATTGTTGATCCACAGACTTCGCTGAAGGAGATTACCCCAAAAGGTCACTCCGCTCTCAGAATGCGCACGGAATGGTTAACGACTCGGCGAACATATATAGCCTGATTATAGAGAAAACTGCAAAAAACCAGTGTTACGTGAAGAACCGACTGTTGGCACACACCTTGCCAAAAGAGGGACACGGAGGCCGTAGGAATGAAAAAGGGGTTAGTAAGTATTTTCTGTTTGTTGGTATTGACGTTGGCTTCGTTCCCGGTTGGAGCACAAACACGTTATCGACGTTACGAGGGTTCAAGGTACGAACAACGAGTCGATAATTGGCGTTATCAAAATCGAGATTACAGTGGGCGACGCGATCGCTGGAATCGAGACAGATCATTCTGGGATAGGCATCGCGACAAACTGACCACCGGCATAGGAGCTGGCGCAGGTGCAGTAATCGGCGGAACGGTCGGTGGCGGGAAAGGCGCAATCATCGGCGCACTCTTAGGCGGAGGTGGAGCAGCGCTCTACACGTACAAACTGAGAGACAACAGACGTCGACGTTTCTAAGCGCGAAGAAATTAACGGTTCGGTCACGCATTGCAAGATGAGTGGCCTTGTAAGGGCCCGGATGTGAAGGGGAGAGCACGTCCGGGTCCTAACATTTTAAAGCCTCAAAGAGTTTCAGCCACAAAAAGGCACATAAGGCGCAAAATAGACAGGTGAAAACTGCTTTTGTGCTTTTTGTGCCTTTTTGCGGCTAATACTTTTGTGCTTTTTTATGGCGGTCTGCTATATAGATAGGTCCGCACTTATCGCTTGTCGGAGATTCTATGGAATTCCAGGGAAACATCCTCGGCTTGATCGGAAATACGCCCCTTGTCAGGCTCAACCGTCTTGCACGGAACGTTAAGGCACAAGTATTCGCCAAGATGGAAAATCTCAACCCCGGGTATTCCGTCAAAGACCGAATTGGCGTGTCAATGATCGAAGCTGCCGAACGCGAAGGAATTCTGAAACCCGGTGGAACAATAATTGAAGCAACCTCCGGCAACACGGGGATCGGGTTGGCTATTGCAGCGGCTGTCAAAGGCTACAAATGCATTTTCGTAATGACGGACAAAGCCTCTGTCGAGAAGTCGCGCTATCTGAAGGCACTCGGCGCTGACGTTGTAATCACTCCTGTTTCCGCAAAACCAGGCACTCCGGATCACTACGTTTCTACAGCGAGGCGCATCGCGTCTGAGACTCCCAACTCGTTTTATCCCGATCAATATTCGAATCCCGCAAATCCCGATGCGCATTACCAGACCACTGGGCCGGAACTCTGGCGACAGACTGAAGGCAAAATCACGCACTTCGTCGCAGGGCTCGGAACCGGCGGTACGATCTCGGGTACTGGTCGTTTTCTAAAAGAGAAAAATCGGAGTATCAAAATCATCGGCGCCGATCCTTATGGATCGATCTTTAAGACTTACAAAGAGACGGGAAAGATCGTTGAAGCCACTCCTTACCTCGTCGAGGGAATTGGTCAGGAGATCGTTCCACCTAACGTTCACATCAAATACGTCGACGAGGTTATTAACGTTACGGATCGGGAGTCGTTTGAGATGTCGCGTCTGCTCGGACGCATGGAAGGAATCTTCTGCGGTGGGTCCACAGGCACAAATCTTGCTGCGGCGTTGCGCGTGGCAGGTGATCTTGATGAGAACGCAATTGTAGTCTTTATTGTCTGCGACACCGGCGAGCACTATCTCACGAAGCACCATTCCGACGAATGGCTGAAAGAAAAGCGGCTCTTGGAACCGCAGAAGATCACAGCAGGTCTAATCACCGGAACAAAGAAGCCGCAGGCGCCGAAAACTCTTGTTTCAGTCGCACCGTCCGACTCTGTTGCTGGAGCGCTGGAAAAGATGGATGAGCTCGGGCTCACGCAAATTCCGGTCTTGGAAGAAGGACGAGCAGTTGGTTCGCTGCGTGAGAGTCGCGTGCTGGCAAAAGTGGTGCGCAACAGGGAACTTTTGAACTCTCCCGTGAGCGAAGTCATGGAAGCGAGTTTTCCGATTCTTGACGTCGACGCAAGTCTTTCTGAAGTGACGCGGCGACTGCAGACAAGTCAGGCAGTACTGGTCGAAGAGTACCGCCGGATCATCGGCATTATCACACGGCACGACGTGCTCGACCTGAAGAATGTGGGGCGGTGAAAGAAGAAAAAGTGCTAGCGGCCAATCGTGCCGCCTTTCATAATTATCATATTTCGGATAAATACGAAGCGGGTCTCGTATTGACAGGCACCGAAGTAAAGAGTGCCATGGATGGTCGCGTGCAACTGAAAGAAGCATACATTTCAGTGCGCGAAGGTGAAGCGTGGTTGTTTAATGCACACATTTCGCCGTATTCTCATGGCAACCGAGAGAACCACGATCCGTTGCGGACTCGCAAGCTGCTGCTTCACAAACGTGAAATTTCCCGACTCGACGAAGCCACAGCCAGGCAGGGAATGACTCTCGTTCCCACCCAGCTCTACTTAAAAAACGGCAGAATCAAAATCGAAGTGGGAGTAGCGCGCGGTAAGAAAATGTACGACAAGAGAGAAGCCGAGTTGAAGCGAACAGTCGATAGAGAAACGCGGGCCCAGTTGAAAGAACGCAATAGATAAGTTGATTTCCGAAATTGGAAATAGATACCAATCCCAGGAGAACCGACTCACCATGCAAGTTGAAGCCAGCCGAGGACCAATTGAAGAGCTTGACGTGCAAGCTTTAGCCGTTGCCGTTTTCAAAAATGAAAAAGCCGGCGACGGCTTTGTGAAGAAGCTCGACGAGCTTTCTGGTGGACTCGTTACCTCTGCACTCGATGCCGACGAGTTTAGCGGTAAAGAAGGCGAAACAGCTTACTTCCACCTTGTCGGAAACAATAAGCTCAAGGCGCGCCGCTTACTCCTGGTTGGTGTGGGCGAAGCGAGCGATTACAAAAACGCGCAGGTCTCTCAGATGGCGGGAACCGCGGTCCGTTCGTTGCGCAGTAAGAATGCGAAATCGATCGCGGTTGTTCCTCGTGCTTCAAGTGATGCAGACGAAGCGGCAAGAGCAGCAGTTGAAGGCGCATTCATTGCGCTATTTGATCCTGATAAGTATCGCACGGTTGAAAAAGAAGAAAAGAAGGTTGACCGTTTGGTGGTCGTGATCGAAGGGGCTGATGTCGATGCAGTACAACGGGGTGTTGAGACTGGAGCGATTGTCGGTGAGTCAGTGAATTTCACGCGTGATCTCGCAAACGAGCCGGGCGCCTATATGACGCCGACTGATATGGCTGAACGTGCTCGCGATATCGCGAACGAATTTGGTTTGAGTATCGATGTGCTTGACGAAGCACGAATGGAACAAGAGGGAATGGGCTCGTTGTTGAGCGTCGCGCGTGGTTCGGACCAGCCTGCGAAATTGATCATCTTGAAGTACACGCCACCAAATCCACCTGCCGACAGTCAGGAGTTACTCGCATTTGTCGGCAAAGGCGTCACGTTCGACTCCGGCGGTATTTCATTGAAGCCTGGCGAGAACATGGAGTTGATGAAGTACGACATGACTGGTGGTGCGACGGTCATGGGCGCGATGCGAGCGATTGCTCAGTTGAAACCGCCGATTCCGATCCTGGGGGTAGCGCCTTGTACCGAAAATCTGCCTTCGGGCAAGGCCACAAAGCCGGGCGACGTCGTGAAGGCGATGACAGGCAAAACCATCGAGATCATAAATACTGATGCCGAAGGACGACTGATTCTTGCCGACGCGATTGCGTATGCCAAAAAGCTGGGCGCAACCAAAGTAATCGATATGGCGACGCTGACTGGCGCGGTGTCAATCGCACTCGGCGATGTAAATGCAGCAGTGCTCGGTACAGACCAGGAACTAATCGACGAGATCATCGCCGCTGGCAGGGAAGTGGGCGAAAAGTTCTGGCAATTACCCCTGGATAAGGAATATTCGAAGCAAATCAAGTCGGATATCGCCGATATTAAGAACGTTGGCGGTCGCAAAGCGGGAACAATTACGGCTGCAGCGTTTCTAAAGGAATTTGCGGAAGGTCTTTCCTGGGCGCATCTGGATATCGCGGGAACTGCGTGGGGAGACGACGCGAAGCCGTATCGATCGAAGGGGCCGACGGGAATTGCCGTCAGAACACTCTTGAAAATTGTCGATCGGGCCAGTCGCAGCTAGCAGAGTGTCGTCGATGGTAGACAGCAGCTGTCTTCTACCGTACACACTTTCCCCATATGTATATAAAAACGGCTGGTTTTTGCTGGGGTTTTTGAAACTGGGGAAATGGCATAGCGGTTGTAAAGTGGGAGGGCAATAGCCAAAGGGTGCGAGTCGCCTTATTTTAAGTCCTCGCCCCCTCGAATGCCGCTCGAGGTTTTTGCCCGGCTCCCCTTTGGCACCCCCCGATGCCAATTCAACATCTGATTTACCGTTAGAAACGGACCGTAGATACTTGCGGACGGTGGTATACTTTTCAGGCGAGTGACGCGGTGTCCTCAAACAGCCCTGGCATCCATCGCTGGCTTTCGGAGTTCAGAGAAGCACAGTGATTGACTACTACAGAATCTTGGGCGTTAAGCCGAATGCGTCTCAGACCGAAATCAAATCGGCCTATCGGAAACTCGCGCGCAAAAGTCACCCCGATCTGAATCCAAACTCTGAAGCAGGGCGCCAGTTTGCGATGCTCTCCAAGGCGTATCACACGCTCTGCGATCCACATGAGCGCGCCTACTACGACGATCAGTTGAAAGCGCAGAAAAACCGCAGCTATTCGATTCTCAACTCGAATAATCCACACGCCAAGCGGGCCAGAAATCTGGCGGTCCAGGCAAAGTGGGATCGTTTGGTTGACGAAGTTCTCGAACGGGATCGATTGGAGAATCGTGAGCGCCAGCGCGCGGTGTTTACCACCGTCTCACTTTTCCTGTCGACGTTTTTCCTCGCGATGATGCGACCACAGTTGTGGCATGTCTTTTCGACGATGGGTCGTGTTGTCGTGTTGACCTTGTTCGTAATTGGCGTCTGGCATCTAGCTAATCGCTTACGCGAGTACATTACGCACTACACATATAAACCTAAGCTGATTCAGGGATCGATCATCAGTCAGGATGCGGCTCCGGAGCAGCCGTTCACACGTTTTTCAGCGTACACGTTTCTGCTCGTCGGTTATGCGCTCAGCGTCGGAATAGGTTTGTACATCGGCTGGCACACACAGGATTTCTTTAGTGATTTGACGCTGCTTTTCAGGCACCGTGTGGCCGCGGTGCAGTCGAGCATGATTCTCGATTTGATCTTCTACCCGCCAATTGCCGTGTTGATTGTTGATACTGTGCACGGCCTCGCCTCGCGGATTGATTAGTTGACAGGGTTGGCACGATTTACAAGATTTGCGGGATACGAATCCTTTAAATCATGTTAATCCTGTCTAAATTCGTGTATAGTGTGCTCCCGCAAATCGCCCCGAATCTAACAGGCAAAGGAGCACGAAAATGGCCAATAACGTGAATCCGCGCCAGTTTCTTGCCTTGAAACTCGAGGCATTGAGTGAATCTGAAGTAGGCGAGGTTTTGGATTACATCTCCACATTGGAATCCAAAAAACGAGCCAAGCCGGCGCCCACGGTTGGGGAAGATGAACTATTGGCAAGCCTGGCCGACGCCCAGGAAAACCGTCGCGCCAGACAGGCTTTCGAATGGGAAGCAGTGCGACGCAAAGCAGAAAGACGAGCCGCAGCAAGAGTAGGCACCTACGTTTGAAGCGCCACAAAGACGGACAAAAGGCACGAATGTTTAATGAAGGCTCAAACCTTCGAAGCATTTGTGCCTTTTGTGCGTTTTTGTTGCTTTGCTGCGTTGTAGCTTCGGCGCAGGAGAGTCGTAACCTCACGCCAGCTCAGGCCGAAATCGAAAAACAGCAACGGCGTTTGAATTCAAGCGATGTCGAAGAGCGTCGAGATGCTTTGATGCGACTCGGCTCGATGCGTCTGGCGGCTGCTTCGCGTGCTGCTTTGGCGGGACTGCATGACGCGGCGCCAATCGTTAGGGCCACTGCGGCGAAGGCGATTCTCTCAATAGGCAATGAGGAAAGCGCCGTACAGCTTCTTCCGCTTCTAAATGATAAGGACGAGTTTGTGCGTCGCGAAACAGCCTATGCACTGGGGCACACTCGTAGTAAATCCGCTACCGCTGCATTGAGCGAACGACTATTGAATGATAAGGAAGACGGTGTCAGAGGTGCAGCTGCGATTGCCCTCGGTCAGATTGCAGATGAAGCGGCTGTGATCTCGTTAGTGGGAACGCTGTCACCGGAACTCTCAGCGCCGGCGGATAAGAAACGAAAGCGCGAACCAAACGTCTTTGTTCTCCGCGCAGCCGCGGCAGCGCTCGGACAAATCAGGAGCCGTGCCGGAACCGCAGCTCTGATCTCCGCTTTGAACAACGAAAAGCTTCCTTCGGACGTCCGGCGTGAAGCGGCACGCTCTCTTGGTCTAATCGGCGATCCATCTGCTGCTCCAGCCTTGCGAGCTGCATCAACTGCAGCCGATCCTTTTCTCGCCGAGATTGCTCACGAAGCCCTCAAAAAAATAAGCCGCGGATGAACGCCGATCGATCCGTGTTCATCCGCGGCTAAACAATCAATAGTTAGTTTTCAGCCTTCTCTCCGCGCCCGTGTCCCTTCTTAGCAGCTTTGGACGCCTGTGGAATCGGTAATCCGACTCCACCGGATAGTGATTCGCTCGAAGACTCTGAGTTGTCCGAGTCCTTCGCCAATTCATGAATCAGCGCACCGCCGGAACTCTTCGAAAAGATCAGCCGATTGCGAATCCCGTCAACATCAACGTGCACGAGATCGCCTAATCCAATCTGACCCGTGGCGACCAGATTCGAAAGCGGATAAACGAGGAATCTCTCGACCGCCCTCTTCAAGTGTCGGGCGCCGTACTTGTAATCCAGTCCTTCCTTCATCAGCATGTCTTTTGCGGTCTCAGAGCACTGGAAAACAAACTTGGTGCCGGCGGACTGCATGATGCGATCCTGCACTGCCTGCAGCTCGAGATCGAGAATCTGTCGCAGGTGATGTTCTTTCAATGAACGGAACACTACGACCTTATCGATTCTGTTCATGAACTCCGGCGAAAATTTTCGTCGCGCGGCTTCGACAGCCGTACGATAAATCTTCTGGTCCACCTCGGTATCGTTCGGTGATTTCGTACCCTTGCCAGGCGCGAAACCAATACCACCGGAAATCAGTTCTGACATCTCGCGAGCACCGAGGTTGGAAGTCATGATTACCATCGACTTCGAGAAGTCGACGCGACGATTGTCACCCAGCGTCAACGTGGCTTTATCGAGAATCCCAAGCAGCAGTTGCCACAGACTATCTGAGGCCTTTTCAATCTCGTCGAACAGCACCAGCGACACTTTCATATCGTCGGTGTGCATGCGGTCCAGATTCTCCTGGGTGAGCATCGGTGAAGTTTCGCGATGGCCCAGGTATCCCGGCGGTGAGCCGATAAGTTTGGCAATCTCGTGTGAGTGCTGAAACTCTGCGCAGTCGATCTTCACGATGGCATTTGGATCGCCGTAAAGCACTTCGGCAGCAGCTTCGATGACACGAGTTTTCCCGGAGCCTGTCGGACCGAGAAAAAGCATCGTGCCGATAGGCCGGTTTGGGGGATTCATGCCTGCCAGAAAAATCTGGTACAGGCCGCTCATTCGTCTGACCGCGCGTTCCTGACCCACGATGCGCGACGTCAAGCGCTCTTCAAAGTCCTGCGCGCGCGGGCTCTTTTGATCGGGATCAAGAAAAACTGTACCTGTATTGTTCATGTCCGTTATTTTTGTCACTTCACACTCAGCTAACATCGGCTCTTCTCCTTGCCAGTCAATCCGGGGGCGACTGCGAAGGACCTAAATCCTTTGGCCCATCGGGCGTACTTGCAAGGAACGATCCGTACATCAAGTTGATGCACTCATAATAACTTAAGGTTCGCCAATGTGCGTTTCAGCGTCTGAAACGGCAGGCAACCCGAAGCTATATATACAAGTCCGCATGAATTGTCACCCAAAATATAGTGTTGCTGAACGTGAAAACGTGACAGGCAAGATGCGGTTAGCCGTCGCCTGACATTTCCTGTCAAGATTCGACTGACAATAAATTGCACGTTTTCATCCACAGATTACACCGATTGACGCAGATTATTTGTGTAATCTTTGGATTGTCTTTAGTCGTAGTATTCGAGGCCGAGGTGAGTGATCAGATCCTCACCACGCAAGTGACGCAGCGTGTTCTTCAGTTTCATTAACTGAATGAAGATGTCGTGTTCCGGGTACAAACCGGGTGCGGTTTGTGGCGACTTGAAGTAAAAAGAGAGCCACTCCTGCACGCCTTTCATTCCTACGCGCTGAGCGAGATCCAAAAACAACGCCAGGTCGAGAACTATCGGCGCCGCGAGGATCGAGTCGCGACAGAGGAAATCGATCTTGATCTGCATCGGATAACCGAGCCAGCCAAAAATGTCGATGTTGTCCCAGCCTTCTTTGTTGTCGCCGCGCGGCGGATAGTAGTTGATTCGCACGACGTGTGAGAAACCCTTGTAGAGGGTTGGATAAACCTCAGGCTGAAGAATGTACTCGAGCACTGACAACTTCGACTCTTCCTTCGTTTTGAAGGAGTCGGGATCGTCGAGCACCTCGCCGTCGCGGTTACCCAGAATGTTTGTTGAGTACCAGCCGTGGAGACCGAGCATGCGCGACTTCAATCCCGGGGCGATGATGGTCTTCATCAGTGTTTGACCGGTTTTGAAATCCTTGCCGCAGATTGCGAGTTTGTTTTTATCGGCGAGAGTCATGAGCGCCGGAATATCCACGGTGAGATTGGGCGCGCCATTCGCGAAAGGAATCCCCGACTTAAGTGCCGCGTAAGCGTAAATCATCGATGGCGCGATCGCTTTGTGGTTATCACGCATTGCCTGCTCGAAGGAGTCGAGAGTCTTGTGCACGGCATGCTGCTTCAAGAAGATTTCTGTCGATGCTGCCCAGATCATCACCAGCCGCGAACACTTGTTCTTGCGTTTCCACTCCGCAATTTCGTCGATCAGTTGTTGCGCGAGCTCAAACTTATTCTTGCCAGTTTTGACATTTGTACCGCTGAGACGTTTCACATACGTCTGATCAAAAACCGCCTTCATAGGTTTGATCTTGCGCAGAGGTTCCTTGAGTTGGGCCAACAGTTCTTTTTCGAGTACGCCGGCGTTCAAAGCTGCGTCGTACGCTGAATCCGGAAAGATGTCCCATGCTCCGAAGACAAGATCCTTGAGTTGGGCCAACGGGACGAAGTCCTTGATCAGCGGAACACGATTCTCCGTTCGCTTTCCGAGCCGAATCGTACCCATCTGTGTAAGGCTACCGATCGGCTGTGCAAAACCCTTCTTGATCGCTTCGACACCCGCAATGAAGGTAGTACTAACAGCGCCCAGACCGACTAACAGAACCCCTAGCTTTCCTTCGGCTGGACTGATCTCAGCTTGTTTCGCAACTGGCATCCATGTTTCTCCTGGAAAATTTTGAAGAATGATAAAGGTCAAGCCGTGATTTGAACCGACAAATCTTGCGCATTATTGGCGACGCCTTGCGCCGTCACTATTTCGCGAGACCAGTCCCTGGCGAAATTCCCGTGGAGTTGCACCGGTTGCTGTTCGAAATGCCTTCGTGAAGTGGCTGCCGCTGAGATAGCCGACGCGCGCGCCGACCTGCGCTATGGAGAGATCTGTTTGAGCGAGTAATAACTGTGCTCGTGTCGCACGAATACCCGCGAGGTAGTTATGGGGTGATGCTCCGGTGAGCCTTTTGAAGAGTCGTGCGAAGTGAAACGGTGAAAGATAAGACGCCGCTGCGAGTGCTTTGAGTGTGAGGTCCTGATCGAGCTGCGTATGCATTAGTTCCACCGAACGTCGGATGCGTCTGTCGACGAGACCGACGCGAGAGAGTTCGAGTTCTTCGGAAAGTTTTGGGGTGGAGTAATTTCTCAGGATATGGACCAGGACTTGTTCGACCAGTGCTCGCAACACGATTTCTTTCCCGGGTTTTTCGCCTGCGAGTTCTGAAACAAACTCCGCCAGGATCCGCTCGAGTTTCTGATCGTCATGGATGGGATCGCGTGCAAAGGTGACGATCGATTTCGGCGGAATCAATCGCATTGCAGTCGCGTGTTGGATCACGAGCGAAGCTGAGAACGTGAGAAAGAGAAGTTCGACCTGCTGACCCTTAGCCGTGGCGCTCACATTGGGTTCGACGACTACTGAGTCAGAGATATTGAGAGTTAGGCGTCTATCGTCGACGGAGTATTCGAGTTTGCCACTGAGAGTGGCGAGCAGCGAGTAACCGGAGGTCGCCTGATTCTGCCAGACGAGTTGTTTTGCTCTACGGTAATAAACGGAAAAATCTGGCGAGACGAAGAAGCGGTGCAGTTGAGCCAGGGGAGGGGTCATTCACAAAAAAGTTTCTCACGCAATGACGCAACCGCGCAAAGACATGCCGTATAGGTCGTATGAGACTAACAAGACCTATTTATTGCAAATCATTGTTGCGGGATCGTTAGTAATCAACGCGTCGATGCCTATCGTTCGCGCGCGTTCGATCCAGGATGGATCGTCCACTGTCCATACAACTACGTGCATGCCAGCATCTTTTGCTTTCTCTACAAGACTCCGGCGCGCCAAGCGGTGATGCAATGCAAGTGCAACGGCGTCGATGTCGTTTGCCTTATTGATAATGCTCTGATCCGACAACACTGATGGACTTGAAATGGACAGCTCAAACAGCGCCACCGTCTTGATTTCCGGATCGATCTCTCTGACGAGTCTTAGCGCCGGCAATTGAAAACACTCGATGAACACTCGCACTTTCAAATCATGCTCACCAATCAACTGGCAACACGCTTCTGCAAGTGGGGCATATTCAGCGGGTGAGTCGCACTTCATCTCCAGATACAACATCAAATTGTTTGATTGAAAGAGTGTGAACAGTTGCGCGAGCGAGGGGACAGTTTCGTTTGCGAAAGATCCAGACGGCAAACTCCTCTTGCGTGCAAACCAACTGCCGACATCAATGTTCGTGATTTCCGACGACGCCAAATCAGCAACTCGATTCGGCAAGCCACCGGTGCGATGTAATGTACTGTCGTGAATGACTACTGGCACACGGTCGCGTGTTAGCCGAACGTCAAACTCGATTCCGTCAGCGCCGGCGTCGATGGCCTCACGAAAAGCCGCCATCGTATTCTCAGGCGCCACGGCCGATGCACCGCGATGACCAATAATCAGCGGTGTGGTCATTGACCCGGCACGGTTGCGATTGGTTCTGTGGGATTAATGATGCGTTTGAGCTTGATGTCGAACGTGCCGTAGTCGGTCTTAACACGTCCACCAACCGGAATGTGACGCTGGTCGTCGGTGATCCAGATTGTGAACTCACCCTTCTCATCGTCGATGAGTCGATTTGGTCCAAAAAGCTCTGGACTCACGTTTAATACGTCAATCCGACCAAAAATGGTCTTCATGCGTTTCTTCTCGATCACTTTTACAGGGATCGTGTAAACGCGTCCTCCATCCCCGACAAATACGTCGAATGTCTTGCCCACTGTGAGAGGTTGCGTGCGAATGAAATAAATCGCAGACAGAACATCCTGCAACTGTCCGGTGAAGTCGGCGATCGCGCGGCGTGGTTCCGCTGAAGGATTGTTCGGATCGCGAGAGGTCCAAACCATCAGTCCTTTCGAACGATCGAAGGTTGACTCGGTTGCTCGAACTCGTTTGCCCTGCTCGTCGAGAATCGTCGTTTTCTGAACGGTAAACGACGCTGGTTCCACGGTTGATTCGACACGTTCGCGGAACTTCAGATTGAAAAGGCGCGCAAAGAAACCTTTGCTGGAAACGTCGGCGCTGAATTGCAAAGCATAAGACTTAGTTGCGCTGGGAGCACTTTCGCTAGAGCTCGTTTCATTGAGCGGCTTGCGTGTAGCGCGAAACTTCAGATCCGCAACGTCGATTTTACGCAAAAGCGCTCTTGAGAATTCCGCTTCGAAGTGAAGCTCTTCGCCAAGTTCGAATCGCGTCGCTGTTGAGTGAGATTGGGCCCGTTGGGCGTTGATAAACTGGGTGCTGACCGCCGCACCAAACGCGAGCGTGGCGACGAGTGAAATAAAGGCGAGTGGCTTAAAAATCTGCAATTCAGTTAAAAGTAGTAAGTCTTAATCACCAACAGGCTCCAGGCGATTACCAGTCCGAGCGCGGCCCTGTATTCGCGGTATCGCAGATAAAGACTACCATCAAATTTGTTTACCGCCGATGCACTTTGTCGAAACGGCGTAATTCGGGGAAAAAACAGTGGCACAGCCTGCCGGTACGTCTCGAATTCTCCGCCAAAAAGCTCCGCAAGATGCGAGGCTTCGACGCGCATCACCGGTAAATAGATGCCAAGAAAGAGAGCGGCAAAGAGCAGAGCCAATAGCAGTCGCCCTGACGCGATCGTAAATCCAAGCCCAAGGAAAAAGCTTCCGAGGTAGAGTGGATTACGCGTGAACGCATAAGGACCTGACGTGGCGAGCTGTGCATTTTTTCGGATGTGTCCCGCGGCCCACGCGCGAACGGCGAGGCCAATGAGTGACACCGAGGCTCCGATGAGCAACGCTTTTGGAGTCGGCCGAGCGAAAAAAATAAAAGCCGCGCCGCACAGAAAACCAAGTGGCACTCGCCAACGTTGTATCCAGGTTCCACCTCTTTTAGCCATAACTTATTAGCCACAAGGAGCCACAAAAAGCAAAGAATCAGCTGGGTATTTCTATTGTGCTTTTTGTGCCTGGCTACTCAGTCTTCGTTCTACTGCTTCCATTACGCGTTCGACTTCAATGTCCATACAGATCCATTTTGAACACGAACGCCGGTGACAGTCCACACGACAGTCAATGTCATTTCGTTCCACACAAATGTCTTCCGGACGAGGACTGCCATTGCGCCACCATTCTGTTGGTCCGAATAAGCCGACAATTGGTGTCCCGGCTGCGACAGCGATGTGCATCGGACCGGTATCGCCTCCGACGTAGATACTCGCTCGGCGCGCCAACGAATAGAACCCTTTTAAAGAAAGTGCAACGGGACGGGCGTGCCCATAGACAGACGATTGGCGTACAGCTTCTGCGAGTTCGAGCTCACCCGGACCGTAAGTCACCAACGAGTGAATACCGTAATTGGTCCACAGGAGATCGGCGAGCTTGCCAAAACGATCGACACTCCAAAGCTTAGTCGGCCAACCACCCGCGGGATTCAAAATCGCATATTTACCGTCCGTGCCGACGGTGGCTTCTTGAGCTTCGGCTTCATGCTGGTCGTTTACCTGAATCGGAAACGAGAGTTCTTGAGGTTCAGGAATTCCGAGGGCGCCTTGAAGCAAAAGCAGTGACTTACGAATAACATGGGTTTGCCGGGGAACAGCAACAGTTTTTGAAAGCAGTAACGCGCTTGCTGGTTCACGCAGGCCGGTGCGGGAGTAACCAAAAATACGACGCGCGCCCGAGAGGCGCGCGATTGAAGCTGATTTAAGTAGTCCCTGAAAGTCTAAAGCTACATCGAAGGCCGAGGCGCGTAACCGACGTAACTGCTGGCGCGGTGCCCGCAGCGTCTCCCCAGACATCAGCCCGCGCCTCAGCGCCTTCG